>Ga0196976_1000205_pt1 | contig 39961 bp, 43 predicted proteins | sample S3v_513CmetaG_FD_148644 | JGI IMG/M metagenome (GOLD analysis project Ga0196976, IMG submission 148644) | Soil microbial communities from Anza Borrego desert, Southern California, United States - S3+v_5-13C | ecosystem: Environmental > Terrestrial > Soil > Desert | place: USA: California... | reverse complement strand
CCGGCGTCGGTAAGTGTTCTAGCCATCGACGGTTGGGGCCCGCGGGTCCTCTGTCTCAATCACACGGTCGGGCACACGGTCGGGCACGGTCCTACCACCGACGGCCCAGACCGCGGGGCGGCACACAGCGGGGCGGCACGATGAAGTTCGTCATCTTCGGATTGACCATCAGCTCCTCCTGGGGCAACGGCCACGCCACGCTCTGGCGGGGGCTGGTCAAGGCGCTGGCGCGGCGGGGGCACCGGGTGGTGTTCTTCGAGCGCGACGTGCCGTACTACGCCGAGCACCGGGATTTCTGGGACATTCCGGGCGGCGAGCTGATCCTCTACCGCGACTGGGACACCGTGGCGCCGGAGGCGGAGCGGCAGGCGGCCGATGCCGACGTGGCGATGGTCACCTCCTACTGCCCGGACGGCGTGGCGGCCAGCGCGCTCGTGCTCGGCTCCACGGCGCAGCGCACGGTGTTCTACGACCTGGACACGCCGGTGACGCTGGCCCGCCTGCGCACGGGGGAACGGCCACCGTATCTGCCGAAGGAAGGGCTGGGCGGCTTCGACCTCGTGCTCAGCTACACCGGCGGGGCGGCGCTGGAGGAGCTGAAGGCGCGGCTGGGGGCCAGGGTGGTGGCGCCGCTCTACGGCTGGGTGGACCCGGAGGTGCACCGGCCGGTGGCGGCGGTCGAGACCTACATGGGCGACCTGTCCTACCTCGGCACCTACGCCGCCGACCGGCAGGAGACGCTGGAGCGCCTGTTCATCGAGCCGGCGCGGCGGCTGACCCGGCGGCGCTTCGTCATCGGCGGTGCGCAGTACCCGGACAGCTTCCCCTGGACGCCCAACATCTACTTCGTCCGCCACCTGCCGCCGGCCGAGCATCCGGCCTTCTTCTGCTCCTCCACCCTGACGCTGAACGTGACGCGCGACGCCATGAAGCGCATGGGCTGGTGCCCGTCCGGCCGCCTGTTCGAGGCGGCGGCCTGCGGCGTGCCCATCATCTCCGACGCGTGGGAGGGGCTGGACGCCTTCTTCGAGCCCGGCCGCGAGATCCTGGTGGCCAGGGACACCGACGACGTGACCACCGCGCTGTCGCTGCCGCGCGACCACCTCGCCCGCATGGCGCGCCGGGCGCGCGAGCGCACGCTGATTCAGCACACCGCCGAACGCCGCGTCGCCGACCTGCGCAACGCGCTGGAAGCCGCCGGCAAGAAGGCGGGGGGCATGTGATGGGCGCCCGCTCAGGAAAGAACGGGAGACACGGATGAACACGGATGCAGACACGGATGAACACGGATGCGGCTTGTCCGCGGAAAACATCATCCGTGTCCATCCGTGGAAACATCCGTGTTCATCCCTGTCTCCAAACACCTTCCATCGCATGCACGCCGGAGGAACCTGAACCATGTGGGGCATCATCCCGGCGGCGGGCAGCGGCACGCGCATCCAGCCGTTGGCCTTTTCCAAGGAGCTGCTGCCGGTCGGCAGCCGCTTCGACGGACAGGCCGAACGGCCGCGCGCCGTCAGCGAGTATCTGGTCGAGCGCATGGTGAAGGGCGGGGCGGACAAGATCGCCTTCGTCATCTCGCCGGGCAAGTTCGACATCCTGCAATACTACGGCGACCGGGTGGAGGGGGCGGACTTCGCCTACGTCGTGCAGCCGCGGCCCGGCGGCCTGTGCGACGCGCTGTTCCGCGCCCGCCACCTGATCCACCCGGACGAGCCGGTGATGATCGGCCTGCCGGACACCGTGTGGTTTCCCGACGACGCGCTGGCCAGCCTGCCGGACGACCTGCTGTCCTTCCTGCTGTTCCCGGTGGAACAGCCGGAGCTGTTCGACGCCGTCGTCACCGACGCCCAGGGCCGCGTGCGCGAGATCCAGGTGAAGAGCCGGCAGGCCGCCAGCAACTGGATCTGGGGCGCCTTCAAGATGCCGGGGGCGGTGTTCCACGAACTGCACGCCCTGTGGTGCCGGCGCGAACGGCAGGACGAGTACATGGGCACGCTGGTCAACGCCTGGATCAAGGAGGGCGGCGAGGCGGTGGGCGTGCGCGCCGGTGCGTCCTACGTCGACGTCGGCACGGTGCGCGGCTACCGGACCGCCATCCGCCTGCTGAGCGGCGGCACCTTCTCCGAAGCCGCGGAATGAATGGAAGGGAGGATTCGTGTTGAATCGGCAGGGCGCCTTGACGCCGGAACTGATCGAACGCCGCGTCCGCGAACTGGGGCGCTGGTTCCACAACATCGACCTGAACGGCGTGCAGACGGCGCCCGACCATTTCCTGGGCGACTACCCGCGCGTGAAATGGCAGCGCTTCGCCCACGCGGTGCCGGCGGACCTTAGGGGCAAGAGCGTGCTCGACATCGGCTGCAACGGCGGATTCTACTCCATCGAGATGAAGTGCCGCGGGGCGGAGCGGGTCGTCGCCATCGACTACGACGACACCTACCTGGCCCAAGCCCGTTTCGCCGCCGAGGTGATGGGGGCGGACATCGAGTTCCGCAAGCTGTCCGTCTACGACGTGGCGGACCTGGGCGAGCGGTTCGACGTCGTCATCTTCATGGGCGTGCTCTACCACCTGCGCCACCCGCTGCTGGCGCTGGACCTCATCCGCGAGCACGTGGCGGGCGACCTGATGATCTTCCAGTCGATGCTGCGCGGCACACAGGAGGTGGAGCCGGTGGCGGAGGACTATCCCTTCAGCGACGTCGACCACTTCGAACGCCCGGGTTACCCGCGCATGGTCTTCGTGGAAAACAAGTACAGCGGCGACGAGACGAACTGGTGGATCCCGAACCGCGCCGGGGCCGAGGCGATGCTGCGCGCCGCCGGCTTCGCGGTGATCGACCATCCGGAGGACGAGGTGTTCGTCTGCCGCAAAGCGGAGCGCTCGGACTGGGCGGCACCCGTCTATCCGTCCCGGGGACCACGTTAAAGGGAAAAGGCATGATCGAAGCGGTGATGCTCTGGAACGAGCCGAACAACAAATCCCATTGGGACTTCCAGCTCGATCCGGAGTGGGCGCGGTTCGCCGACATGGTGACGTGCGCGGCCGACGCCATCGCCGCGGTCAACCCGAAGCTGCCCAAGGTGCTGGGCGGCATCTCGCCCATCGACGCCGGCTTCATGAACAACATGAAGGGCCGCGGCGTGCTGGACCACGTGGACGCGGTGGCGGTGCACGGTTTCCCGCTGGACTGGAACCACTGGCAGATCCACGAGTGGCCGGAGAAGCTGAAGGAGATCCAGGCGGTCACCGACCTGCCGCTGTGGGTGTCGGAGGTCGGCGTCTCCACCTTCGGCGCCGAGGAGGTGCAGGAGTTCGGCCTGCTGCGCACGGCCGAGCTGCTGCGCGGCCGGGCGCCGCGCATCCACTGGTACAGCCTGTTCGACCTGCCGCGCGCCTGGCCGGCCACCACCCGCCACCGCGAGGCGGAGGGGTCCAGCTACTACCGCCACTTCTACATGGGCCTGATCCGCGAGGACGGCACGCCGAAGCTGGCGTGCAAGCACTTCCATAAGGTCACGCCGGACATCGGCCTGTGCCAGTGGTTCCACTTCCAGGACCACCGGCTGGACGACGCCGTGCGCTGGATGAAGGACCTGGGCGTCACCTACCTGCGCACGGGGCTGAGCTGGGCCGACAGCTACCGCGAGGGGGCGCTGGACTGGTTCGACCGGCAGATGGAGGCGCTGCAGGACTTCCAGGTGACGGTGACCTTCTGCTTCACGCCCGAGCACCGGGGCATCGAGCCCCACCACACCAGCCCGCCCCAGGTGAAGGAAGAGTTCGCGACGTTCTGCGCCGACATGGTGCGCCGCTACGCGCCCGCCGACGCGCTGTCGCCGGCCGAATGACCGCTCACAGCGATGTTTTGGGCGTGCCGCCCGGCGCGCGCCTGCTGATCGTCGTCGCCCACCCGGACGACGAGACCATCGGCGCGGGCGGAGTGCTGGCGGCAAACGCTCCCTCTCCAGCCTCCGGCGGGGGAGGGAAGGGGCCCGCCGAAGGCGGGAAGGGTGGGGGCAAGGTTTATGGTTTGCGCCTCATCCACTTGACCGACGGCGCGCCGCGCGACGGGCGCGATGCGGCGGCGGCCGGCTGCGCCGGCTGGCAGGCCTACGCCGACCGGCGGCGCGGCGAGCTGCAAGCCGCGCTCGCCGCCGCCGGCTTCCCGCCGGACCACGCCGAGTCCTTCGGCCTTCCCGACCAGCAGGCGGCCGAACACCTGGAACCGCTGGCCCTCCGCCTTGCCGACCGCTTCGCCGCCCTGGCGCCCGACGCCGTGCTGACGCATCCGTACGAGGGCGGGCACCCGGACCACGACGCCGCCGCCTTCGCCGTGCGCGCGGCGTGCGCGCTGGTCGCGCGGAACGGCGGACGGGCGCCGCGGTTGGTCGAAATGGCCTTCTACCACCACGCGACGGGGACCATGACGGTGCAGGACTTCCTGCCGCACGCCGCCTTCCGGGCACGGACGGTGACGCTGGACGAGGGGCTGCGCGCCGCCAAGCGGCGGATGCTGGACGCGCACGCGTCGCAGGCGGAGGTGCTGTCGCTGTTCGGCGTGGAGGTGGAGCGGTTCCGCCCGGCCCCGCCGGCCGATTTCACCCGGCCGCCGCACAACGGGCCGCTGCAGTACGAGGAGTGGGGATTCGCGATAGACGGGACGCGCTGGCGGCGCCTCGCCGCCGCGGCGTCCGCCGCCCTGGGATTTGAGATGGGGGCTTGAGGAGGCTTGATGGCACTGACCGTTCTCAGCGTGGCCTATCCCTTCGCAGCCGTCGGCCCCGATTCCGTCGGCGGGGCGGAGCAGGTGCTGTGCGCGCTCGACGCCGGACTGGCGCGCGCCGGCCACCGCTCCATCGTCATCGCCGAGGAGCGGTCGGAGGTGGCCGGCACGCTGATCGCCGTGCCGCGCGTGCACGGCGAGGTGGACGACGCGGCGCGCGCCGCCGGGCACGCGCGGGTGCGCGCCGCCATGGGCGAGGCGCTGGCGCGCTTCCCGGTCGACATCGTGCACCTGCACGGCATCGATTTCGCCACATACCTGCCGCCGCCGGACGTGCCGGCACTGGTGACTCTGCACCTGCCGCTGGACTGGTACCCGGCCGGCGCGCTCACCCCCGGCCGGCCGGACACGTGGCTGCACGGCGTGTCGCGCTCGCAGCACGAGAGCGCGCCGGCCGGCGTGCGCCTGCTGCCGCCCATCGAGAACGGCGTGCCGGTCGACCGCCTGATGATCCGCGTGCCCAAGCGCCGATTCGCCGTGGCGATGGGCCGAGTGTGCAAGGAGAAGGGCTTCCACGTCGCCATCGACGCCGTGCGCCGCACCGACCTGCAGCTGCTGATGGCGGGCGAGATCTACCCCTATCCCGAACACCAGCGCTATTTCCGCGAGGAGGTGCAGCCGCACCTGGACGGCCGCTGCCGCTTCCTGGGTCCCGTCGGCTTCGCGCGCAAGCGCTGGATGCTGGGGGCGGCGCGCTGCCTGCTGGTGCCGAGCCTGGCGCCGGAGACCAGTTCGCTGGTCGCCATGGAGGCGCTGGCTTGCGGCACGCCGGTGGTGGCCTTCCCGACCGGCGCGCTGGGCGACATCGTGGAGGAGGGCGTCACCGGCTTCCTGGTCGAGGATGCGGCCGGGATGGCCGAGGCGATCGCCGCCTGCGAGCAGATCGACCCCGAAGCCTGCCGCGCCGCGGCGCGCGCGCGCCACGGGCAGGATCGCATGGTGGCGCGCTATCTGGCCCGGTACGAGGAGCTGGCCGCCGGCCGCGAGCGCGCCGTCGGCGCCGCGTGAGTGCCCCCACGTGAGGACCCCTACGTGAGGATCGCCACGTGAGCATTGCCGCCCGCTGGCTGACCGGCGATGGGGACCTGGATGCGCTGGCGCCGGACTGGGCGGCGCTGTGGGCGGCGGCACCCGGCGCCCTGCCGTTCCAGTCGCCCGCGTGGCTGCTGGCGTGGTGGCGCGCCTTCCGGCCCGGCCGGCCGTGGGTGCTGGAACTGCGCCGCGACGGGCGGCTGGCCGGCGTGCTGCCGCTGTACGAGGACGGCGGCACGCTGCGGCTGCTGGGTGCGGGCACCACCGACCTGCAGGACGCGCTGCTCGACGCCACGCTGTTTCCCGCCGTGACGGAGGCCCTGCGTACGCTGGGCGCGGCGTTGCCCGGCGCCACGCTGGACCTGTTCGACGTGATGCAGGGCTCGGCGCTGCTGGACGTGCCGCTGCCGCCGGGCTGGCGGGAGGAGCGGCGGGAGTGCGACGTCTGCCCGGTGATGGACCTCACCCGGCCGCTGCCGGCCGGGGCGGAGCGCAACCTGCGCCACGCCCGCGCCCGCGCCGAACGTGCCGGCGGCCTGAGCGTGGAGCGGGCCGACGCGGACTCTCTGCCGGCGCTGCTGGACGCGCTGTTCCGCCTGCACGGCGCCCGCTGGGCCGGGCGCGGCGAGGCCGGCGTGCTGGCGTCGCCCGAGGTGCGCGCCTTCCACCGCGCCGCGGCGGCCGGGCTGCTGGCGGCCGGGGCGCTGCGCCTGACGGCGCTGTCCCTCGGCGGGCGGCTGGCCGCAGTGCACTACGGGCTCCGCCACCGGGGGCGGGCCTTCTACTACATCGGCGGCTTCGATCCCGGGATGGCGCCGGTCGGCCCAGGCACGCTCGCCGTCGGGCACGCCATCGAGGAGGCCGTGGGGGAGGGCGCGCGGGAATTCCACTTCCTGCGCGGGCGGGAGCCCTACAAATACCGCTGGGGCGCCGGAGATCGGGTGACGGTCCGGCGGCTGGTGGTAATACCACGCATAAGTGTGTGACGGATCGTCGCGCAACCCGTGCATGCGAAAAACGCAATCTAATCAGGATTGATTCATAAATCCGTCACAGTATGGTGCCGTTCCTATGACGAAAGGGGTAAATGGCATGGCCATGCGCGAGGATGTTCTGGAGCGGGCGATCGATACGCTGCGTTCCGATCCGAGTGCCGAAGAGAAGGCGCGGCTTCTGCTGGCGCGCCTGGAGGCCGTGCGCACCAACCTCTGCGCCGACCCGCAGTGCCATCAGCGCTGTCAGGTTTCGTGCGGCAAGGCGCTGGCCGCGTAAGCCGTTTTCACCCCAGCAGCTTCGCCAGCAGCACGTGGTCGGCGAACTGTTCGTCGATACGGGCGTAGCGGCGGCAGACCGCTTCTTCCCCATAGCCGCAGGACGCGCCGAAGCGCCGGGCGCGGACGTTGTGGCCCAGCACCCAGGCCGACAGCCGGTGCAGGCCGGCCTTGTGCGCCCAATCCTCCGCCTCGGCGATCAGGCGGCGGCCGACGCCGCGTTCCCAGTGATCCCGCCGCACCGCCAGCGCCAGGGCGCCCTCGTGCGCGGTGCGGCGGTAGGGGCCGGTCCACACCGACGCGGCCCCGGCGATGCCGCCGTGTGCCGTCACGGCGGCCAGCGTCACGGCGCGGCGTCCCCGCTGGCCGGCCAGGAAGCGGCGGGCGTGTTCGGGACCGGCCAGCCCCTCCCCGGGGCCGCGCAGCAGGAAGGGCGTTTCGCGGCGGACGGCGGCGTCGAAGGCATGGTAGGCGGCGGCGTCCTCCGGCCCGGCGGGGCGGATGGAGACGGGAACGGGCAGGGCGGGCGGCGTCGGGTCGAGGAGCAGCGGGGGCCACTCCGGGGCGTCGGCGGGGGAGAGCGGCTTGCCGAGGATCAGCTCGTCCCGCCAGACGCCGTCCACCCGCATGGCGTCGCGCATGCGCCCCTCGTCCACGTAGCCCAGGCGGCGGTACAGCGCGTGCGCCCGGATGTTGGGAGCGGCGGCCGTCAGCTCCAGCCGGTGCGCGCCGATGGCGTGCGCCCAGTTTCCGGCCGCCGCGAACAGGCGCGTGCCCAGGCCGCGGCCCTGCCACGCGGCGCGCACGCCGACCTTCAGCGTCAGCACCCCGCGGTTGCCGGCGAGGCGCCCGCCGTTGGCACCCAGGTAGCCGATAAGGTGCCCGGCGTGCTCCGCCACGAAGACCGTCGCGTTGCCGCGCGCCTGGAAGGCGGCGAGGTCCTCCGTGGGACGGCCGGTGGCGAGCCAGGACGGCGGCTCACCGGGCTCGCGCGGCAGGAACGGGCTCTCGGCGTCCACGTCCCGCACGAGGTCCAGAAGGGCGCCGGCCTCGTCCGGCCGGGCCGCGCGTATGGTGACGGGTTCGGGCATGGCGCGATTAGAACCATTTGTGCGCCTGCGCGGAAGTCCGATATCGTCCCGCCGCCAATCAGGAAGAAGGGAACCGGGGCATGCCCACCGTCGCCATCCGCCCGGCCGTCGAAGCCGACGCCGAACTGATCCTGCGCTTCGTCCGGGAACTGGCGGAGTTCGAGCGCGAGCCGCACGCCGTGAAGGCCACCGTGGAGGATTTCCGCCGCGACGGCTGGGGCCCCAACCCGGTGTTCGAGGCGCTGATCGCCGAGTTGGACGGCGCGCCCGTGGGCTTCGCGCTGACCTTCCGCAACTACTCCACCTGGGAGGGGCGGTTCGGCCTCTTCGTCGAGGACCTGTACGTGACGCCCGAGGCGCGCGGGCACGGTGTCGGCAAGCGCCTGCTGGCCGAGGTGGCGCGCCGCGCCGTGGCGGCGGGGTGCAAGCGCGTGGACCTCAACGTGCTGAACTGGAACCCGGCGCGCGGCTTCTACGAGACCATCGGCATCCGGCACCTGGAGGAATGGCTGCCCTACCGCCTGACCGGCGCCGATCTGGAGGCGCTGGCCGGGGCGGCGCCGGTCGCGCAGGCGGGGTGAGCTAGAACCCCTCGTTGTCGATGTGGACCACGGCGCCGCAGTGCTTGCAGTGCACGGCGTCGGGGTCGTGGCGCGACAGGCCGCACTGCTGGCATTCGACGTGGACCTTGCTGGGCCGGAAAATCGCCTGCGCCAGCTTCACGAACAGCGAGATGCCGGCCAGCATGATCACCACCGACAACAGGCGCCCGATGTCGCCCTCCAGCGTGATGTCGCCGAAGCCGGTGGTGGTCAGCGTGGTGACGGTGAAGTAGATGGCGTCGACGATGTTGGTGATCTTCGGGTTGATGCCGACCTGGAACTCGTAGACCAGCGCGCTCGACACGAAGATGAAGAGCACCAGGTTGGTGATGCTGGTCAGCAGCTCGCCGTACTGGGCGAAGGCGCCGCCGCGCTGGCGCAACTGGCGCAGCACCTTCAGCGCGCGGATCAGGCGGATCGCCCGCAGCACCCGCAGGAAGGCGAAGTTGCCGGTGAGCGTGGGGATGAACAGCGTCACGATGACCACGAGGTCGAGCACCGTGCCCAGGCGCAGCAGGAACGACCGCCGGTCGTTGGCGATCCACCAGCGCAGGGCGAATTCGCCCAGCAGCAGCACGCCCAGCACGGCGTCTGCGACGATCACCCACGGCGACGGCGGCATGAAGGTCAGCGCGGCGAACACGGCGACCGTGACCACGTCGACGCCCAGAAGGAACAGCCGCAGCCGCTCGGATTCGAAGTACGCATGGCGCGCGGCCTCGCGCAGGTTCGGTTTCTGCGCGGATGTCGCCGGTTCGTGCGGCTGAGTGGCGGTCGGCTGAGTGGCGGTCATGGCGGTCGGGAACCGTGAATTGCCGAAGCCCTGAAGTAACAGCACCAATCGCCACTCCGCTCAAGACTTACGGGGCCGGTCCGGGAATGGCTTGCCGGGCAGGCGGCAGAACTTGCCGGGCCCGATCCTGCGGTGATGCGGGAGAAACGGCGGCTTTCCTTGGTTTCCGGCTGGGGTTTCCGGCTGGCCCGCATCCTGCATTCCTTAACCGCGGTACTCGTCGGGAAAGGATACGGACATGGCTGGGATCGGTGATATCGGCGGCATGGTGTCGAGCCTGCAGCAGTCGATCGACGCCGCCATGAAGCGCGTCCAGGAGCAGGCCAAGGCTGGGAGCGACACCGGGGCGACGGGCAACGTCAAGGAATACGAGCAGTCCGTCCGCAAATCCTCGTCCACCCTGTCCTACGCCGCCACCGACATCGGCATGGTGGTGAAGAACAAGACCCGGCTGAACGCCTTCAGCATCCTGGGCAAGGATGACCCGGTCGACTTCTTCAAGTTCAAGGTGACGAACCAGGGCGAGCTGGCGCTGGGCCGCGTCGGCGACCCGGACGTGCGCGTTCAGCTGATGGACAAGACCGGCAAGATCATCGCCGACAGCAACAAGGATGCGGGCGCCGCCTTCGACGCCTACAAGAAGCTGTCGGCGGGCGAGCTGACGGTGGACCGCGGCGATTACACGATCCGCGTGGCGCGCGACAAGGGTGTCGCGGCCGGGACCGAGAAGCAGTACGCCCTGCAATTGCGCATGGGCACCTTCAGCGAGGACTACGACACCTACGCCAAGCAGCCGGCGGCCGGCGACACCTCGGGGCAGATCCCGTCCTACGCGCGCTCGCTGCAGGCGCTGATGACCGGCGGCAGCAGCGTGAACAGCAGCTCGCTGACGTCGCTCCTGCTCGGCGGTTCGCCGAAGGGGCGGGGTTCGCTGTTCAATGGGCTTTTCTAATTCAACGGGCTTTTCTAAGCGGAACGTTCATCCTCCGGGCGCCGGCGGCGGTGGCGAGGGGCGCGCCCGGCGCGCCCGTGCCCACCGCCGATTCCATGGCGCCGGCCCGCGACGCTCAGGCCGCCGTCTCCAGCACCGCGTGCTGCTCGCTCAGCCGCAGGTAGCCCTCGCGCTCGTCGCGCATCGACGCCAGCAGATCCATCAGGCTGTCCCGGACGAAGACGTCGCCCTCGCCGGCGATCTTTTCTTCGGTAATCCGAATGAAGCTATCCAAAAGGGTGAGGTGGGCGCGGGAAGCGGACTGGATCTTCGTGTTGACGTTCGTGAAGGCCATCGTACTTCTCCATCGGTTGGGTGGGCGTCGATGGGCCTATTTAGCCGTCCAAACCGTTAACGACTTCTTACCGGGCGTTAACGACTGTCGTACTCTTCAGAATTACTCATGGTAGTAGGTGGGAATACTTCGGTAGTATCCCCCTGGGTTATCTCCGGACGGCTTAGGCCAGTTCCCAGGCCGGCACCGGGCGGCGGGCTTCGGCGCGCTCGGCCAGATGGCCGAACAGCGGGGCCATGGCCTGCGGGGCACCCTCCAGATCCGGGTCGGGGCCTTCCATCAGCAGCGTGCCTTCCTCGCCCGCGCCGATGATGCACCAGCCGCGCGCCAGCATCTCCGCCACGCGCTTCTTCGAGATCAGCGCCCGGACGTGGTCGGTCGCGTACACACCCATCCCAGCCTCCATTCTTCCGGTGACAGTGTCTTGGCGATGTTGCGTGCCTCCACGATGCCGCAGCGAAAAGAACAAATCAAGAACATAATTTTCCGACGCCGTTCCGGCCCTTGCCGCCGGCCGGCCGGCGGCTCAGATCTTCAGCGGCAAACGAAGCCTTGGGACAACGATGTTGGGGGAGGACGCCGGCATGGTCGGCAAACCGGACATGCGCACCGAAACCGATTCCTTCGGCCCCATCGAGGTGCCGGCCGACCGCTACTGGGGCGCGCAGACGCAGCGCTCGCTCCAGAACTTCCGCATCGGGGGCGAGCGCATGCCCGGCCCGCTGGTGCGCGCCCTGGGCATCCAGAAGAAGGCGGCGGCGCTGGCCAACCTGGAGCTGGGGGCGCTCGACCCCACGCTTGGCCGCGCCATCGTCGAGGCGGCGGAGGAGGTGGCGGACGGCACGCTGGCCGACCACTTCCCGCTGGTGGTCTGGCAGACCGGCTCCGGCACGCAGACCAACATGAACGCCAACGAGGTGATCTCCAACCGGGCGATCGAACTGCTGGGCGGCGAGCGCGGGTCCAAGGTGCCGGTGCACCCCAACGACCACGTCAACATGGGGCAGTCGTCCAACGACAGCTTCCCCACCGCCATGCACATCGCCACCGTGGAGCAGATCCACCACGACCTGGTCCCGGCGCTGGAGCACCTGCACGCGGCCCTCGCCGCCAAGTCCGACGCCTTCAAGGACATCGTGAAGATCGGCCGCACCCACCTGCAGGACGCGACACCGCTGACGCTGGGGCAGGAGTTCTCCGGTTACGCCGCGCAGGTGAAGTACGGGATCGAGCGGATCAGGGGCTGCCTGCCGCGGCTCTATCCGCTGGCGCAGGGCGGCACGGCGGTGGGCACCGGCCTCAACGCGCGGGCGGGCTTCGCCGAGGCGTTCGCGCGGCACGTGGCCTCCATCACCGGCCTGCCGTTCGTGACGGCGGAGAACAAGTTCGAGGCGCTGGCCGCGCACGACGCGCTGGTGGAGGCGCACGGGGCGCTGAACACCATCGCCGTGTCCTTCATGAAGATCGCCAACGACGTGCGCCTGCTGGGCTCCGGCCCGCGCTGCGGCATCGGCGAGATCGCGCTGCCGGAGAACGAGCCGGGATCCTCCATCATGCCCGGCAAGGTCAACCCGACCCAGTCGGAGGCGATGACCATGGTGGCCGCGCAGGTGATGGGCAACCACACCACCGTCACCGTGGCCGGGGCCACCGGCCATTTCGAGCTGAACGTCTTCAAGCCGGTGATCATCCACAACGTCCTGCAGTCCATCTGCCTGCTGGCCGACGCGGCGGTGAGCTTCACCGACAACTGCGTGGTCGGCATCGAGCCCGACCGCGAGCGCATCGCCCGGCTGATGGGCGACAGCCTGATGCTGGTCACCGCGCTGAACCCGCACATCGGCTACGACAACGCCGCGAAAATCGCCAAGAAGGCGCACAAGGAGGGCACGACGCTGAAACAGGCCGGCGTGGCGCTGGGCCTGCTGACGGAGGAGCAGTTCGACCAGTGGATCCGGCCCGAGACGATGATCGGGCCACGGTAGGACGGGGTCGGGCCACCGTTCGTCTCTTCAGGAATGTAACGCTGTGTGCTACACATCCGATGAGACGTGGGGCGGACCGGGGCCGGTGTCGTGAGGGTTTTCAAGACCAAATGGTTCGTCCGGTTCGCCCGCCGGCAGAAGATTCCGGACCGGGAATTGTGCGAAGCCGTCCAGCGAGCCGAGCGGGGGCTTGTCGATGCCGATCTGGGTGGTGGCGTCATCAAGCAGCGCCTGGCGCGGTCCGGCCAGGGACGGTCCGGCGGATTTCGCGGCGTCATTCTCTTCAGGATCCGGTCGCGCGCCTTTTTCGTGTACGGCTTCCCGAAAAGCGAGCGGGACAACATCGATGCGAGCGAGTTGGAGGCGTTTCGGAACTTGGCCGTGGTGATGCTCGATTACGACGACGATCAACTGCGGCAGGCCCTCGAAACGGAGGCACTTCAGGAGGTGTGGTGCGATGGCCGGCAAGACATACAGGAGTGACGCACTGGCCGCGGTTCACGAAACGGCGGCGGATCTGCACGCGGCCGGGCTTCTCGACCAGCGCACGATGCGCGATTTCGATGCGATGTGCCTGACGACGGTGGAGGATCTGTCGCCGGAGGAGATCAAGGCCTTGCGTGAGCGGGAAAACGTCTCGCAGCCGGTGTTTGCCCGCTATCTCAACGTCACGAAGGGCGTCGTCAGCCAGTGGGAACGCGGCGAGAAGCGGCCGCGCGGTCCATCGCTGAAACTCCTCAATCTGGTGCGCCGCAAAGGCCTGCAGGCCATCGCGTGAGGGCATGAAGAAGCGTTCCGTCCTCATCGCCGGGCATCCCACCAGCGTGTCGCTGGAGGAGGAGTTCTGGGACGCGCTGAAGGAGGTGGCGGCGGTGCGGCGGCAGTCGGTCAACGCGCTGATCGAGGCGATCGACGCCGAGCGCGCCGGCAACCTGTCTTCCGCCATCCGCGTCTTCGTGCTGAACGCCTACCGCCGGGGCGGCGGCGGTGCTACACCGGAGGAGCCCGCCTCCTGACGCTCCGGACCACCGCTCCGTGCCGCCCGACCTCAGTCCGCTCGACCTTGCCGCCTTCGCCTGGTTCCTCGGCATCTGGGGGACGTTCAACCTGGTGCAGGACCACCTGCTGCGCGGCCGCACGCACGTCAACCAGCACCTGAAGATCGTGCGCCGCGTGTGGATGGAGCGCATGCTGGAGCGCGACAACCGCATCATGGATTCGCAGCTGGTCGGCCACACGATGAACAGCTGCACCTTCTTCGCCTCCACAACCATGCTGGTGCTGGCCGGCCTGCTCGGCTCCTTCGGCGCCATCGAGCATGCGCACGACATCATCTCCGCCCTGTCCTTCACGGTGCGGACGTCGCGCCAATTCTTCGAGCTGAAGCTGCTGCTGCTGGTGTGCATCTTCACCTACGCCTTCTTCAAGTTCACCTGGGCGCTGCGGCAGTACAACTACGTCTGCGCGCTGATCGGCGCCGCCCCGCTGCCGCCGGTGCCGGACGGCGAGCGGGTCGCCACGGCCACCGACATCGCGCAGGCGCTGACGCTGGCGGTGACGGCGCTGAACGGGGGCCTGCGCGCCTATTACTTCGCGCTGGCGGCGCTGTGCTGGCTGATCAGCCCGTGGCTGTTCATGGTGGCGACCGCCTTCGTGGTGGGCGTGCTGGTGCGCCGCCAGGGCTATTCCGCCACCGAACGCGTCATCGCCGCCCAGGCCGACCGACTGGAGAGGCGGTCGTAGGTTCCACCCATAGGCCGCTGCCTCAATTTTCGCTCTTCCAAATTGTTCGTGTAACACCCAATTCTCTGGCGGAGACATTTCCGACCAGGGGGCTGGGGCAATGGCGGACACGCAGTCGACAGCATCGCAGCCGGTACGGCAGGCGGCGGCGGGCTTTCCCTACGCCGACCGGGTGCGGGAGGTGGAGCCGGCACGGGTCTTCGTCTGGCTGGCCGCCGGCTGGGCCGACATGCGGGCGGCCGGGTGGGTGAGCCCGGCGTACGGCGCGCTGTTCGTCGCCATCGGCTTCGCGCTGACCGTGGGCCTGACCATGGCCGGCATGGCCTATCTGATCGCGCCGATGATCGGCGGCTTCCTGCTGGTGGCGCCGCTGCTGGCGCTGGGGCTCTACGCCGTGTCGCGGGATGCGGAAGAGGGGCGGCGGCCGGGCTTCTGGCGGGCGCTGACGGCGTGGCGGGCCAACCCCTACCACATCCTCACCGCCGGCCTCGTGTTGATGCTGTTCGTGATGATCTGGGTGCGGCTGAACGTCATCGCCTACGCCCTGTTCTTCCCCTACCACTCCATGACGTTCGCCAGCCTGTTCGAACAGGCGCTGACCCTCCAGGGACTCACCTTCCTGGCGTTCGTCACGGCGCTGGGCCTCGCCTTCGCCGCCATCGCCTTCGTCACCAACGTGACGGCTCTGCCGATGATGCTCGACCGCCCGGTGGACGTGTTCGCCGCCGCGCTGGTGTCGGTCATCGCCGTGGTGAAGAACCCGCGCGTCATGGCGCTGTGGGCCGGCGTGATCGTGCTGGTGACCGGCATCGGGATGCTGACCGCGTTCGTCGGGCTGGTGGTGGCGCTGCCGCTGGTCGGCCACGCCAGTTGGCACGCCTACCGCGACCTCGTGAAGCGCGAGGAGGAGGCGTAAAGCCTACTTCAGCAGGATCTTGCCGCCCTTGCGGGCCATCTTCGACCAGTCCTTGGCGAAATAGCCGAAGTCGCGGCTGGGGCGGCCGTACAGCCAGCCCTGGGCGTAGGGGACGTTCAGCTCCTCCAGCAGCTTGGCGTGGTCCGGTTCCTCGACCTGCTCGCCGATGAGCTGGAGGCCAAGCTGGTGGCAGACGTCCACCATGGAGCGCAGCATCGCCATGTCGCGCTGGCTGCCCGATGCCCCCTTCACGAACTTCCCATCGATCTTGGCGAAGTCCACCTGCAGCCCGTACAGCGACTGGAACGAGGTGGAGCCGGATCCGACGTCGTCCAGGCAGATGCGATAGCCGACGCGGCGCAGCTTCTGGAGCACGTCGTTCAGCTTGGCGATGTCGGTGACGACCACCGTCTCCGTCACCTCCAGCAGCAGCTTGCGCGCCAGATCGCCGTAGGGTTCGGTCACCGCGTTGAACTGCTGGAGGAACAGCGGGCTCATCAGCGTCTTGGCCGACAGGTTGATGGCCACGTCCGGCAGCTTCGGCTCCAGGCGGAAGGCCTTCAGCGTGTCCAGCACCGACTGGCAGAGCAGCAGGTCGAAGTCGTAGATCAGGCCGACGTCCTCGGCGAACGTGATGAAGTCGGCCGGGGACGGCATGCCCTCCACCCGCGTCAGCGCTTCCAGGTGGTGGACGTCGTGCGTCGCCAGCTCGACGATGGGCTGGTAGACGACGAAGAACTCGCGCTTCTCGATGGTGGCGCGCATGCGGCCGATGCGGTCCACCGCGTCGGACAGCATGCGCTTGGCCCCGTCCTCCAGGGACGAAATGGTGAACTCCCCGCCCTGCGCGGAGGCGAAGGCCTGCACCGTGTAGACCAGCGCGCGCGCCGCGTCCGTGGCGTCCAGCTGCGAGCCGGCCATGTCCAGCTCCCACGCGCGGATGCCGCCCTCCAGCTCGCCGCCGGCCTCCTGGATGATCCGGGCGATGTGCGTCTGCACCTCCTGGCTGTCGATGTCGGAGGCGTGGACGATGCCGAAGCGGTCGGACGCAAGCTGGCCGGCGCTGTCCCCGTCGGCCGAGATGCCGCGCAGGTAGGCGTCGATGCCCTGCTTCACCTCCGTCGCCTGCCCCTCCGGCAAGGTGTCGACCATGGCCTGCAGCCCCTCGACCAGCAGCAGCGTCAGGCCGTGGTCCAGCCCCTTCTCGCGCGCCCGCACGATCCGGTCTTCCAGGATGGTGACGAAGCTGTGGCCGTCCAGCATCTGGCCGGCCGCCGGCGCGGTGCCGGAGAATTCGTGCGCGCGCGGGCCGGAGGCCAGCTGCACGGTGAGGAACAGCGAGCCGGGGCAGGACTCCAGCCGGCAGCCGCCGAGCAGCGCCGGGAAGCGGTGCCCGTCGTGCGCCTGGAAGACGACGCGGGCCGGCTTGATGCGCGTCTTCTCCACCACGCGGTCGAGCAGCACCTGGACGTACTTGCGGTCGGTGGAGGCCACCACGTCGAACAGGCTGACGCCCACAAGGCTGCCCACGTCGCCCGGCGTCAGCCGGCAGCGGGCACCGGCGGAGAACAGAATCGTGCCCCGCTCGTCGGTTTCGATCAGCAGGTCGGCGGCGGCGAAGGCGAAGCCGACGAAGCGGTCGCGCTCGCGGAACGAGGCCGGGCGCGCCGGCGCCACGGCGGCGCGTGTCGCCTCGGCCACGCGGGCGGCAGCCTTCGGCCGCTCAGCGCTGCGCGCCGGACGGAGGGGTTGGGTGGACGGCCCGGCCGGCGGTGGAGGATTGATCGCCATGAACCCGTGTATTTGAAACAAAGTTCTTCGAACGCTTTGCGCACATAATAGATCACCGTACCGACAGAGATCATTTTAGAAAAGTATGAAGAATTGCCGAACGTCGGATTCCGCGCACGGCAAAGCGCCGCCACGCGTGTGGCGCGTGGCGGCGTGGACAATACAAAGGATTTGCGGGGATTCAGCCCCTGGCGCCGGGGAAGAGGCGGTTGACGTGGCCCATCTTGCGGCCGGGGCGGGCTTCCGCCTTGCCGTAGAGGTGCAGGCGGGCACCCGGCTCGGCCAGCAGCTGCGGCCAGCGGTCCGCGTCGTCGCCGATCAGGTTCTCCATCTCGGCGGGGAACAGCGCCTGCGTGGCGCCCAGCGGCAGGCCGCAGACGGCGCGCACCAGTTGTTCGAACTGGCAGGTGGCGCAGGCGTCCATGGTCCAGTGGCCGGAGTTGTGCGGGCGCGGCGCCATCTCGTTGACCAGCACGTGGCCGTCGCGGGTGACGAACATCTCCACCGCCAGCAGGCCGACCACGCCCAGCGACTCGGTCAGCGCGCGGGCCACGCGCTCGGCCTCGGCCGCCGTCTCCGGCGCCACGCGGGCGGGGGCGATGGTGCGGTCGAGGATGCCGTTCCTGTGGCGGTTCTCGACGGTGGGGAAGACGGCCGTGCGCCCGTCCGCCGCGCGGGCGACGATCACCGACACCTCGCACACGAAGTCGACGAAGCCCTCGACGATGGCCGGCCGGCCGCCGATGGCCTGCCACGCCGCCGCCGGGTCGGTGTCCGGCCCGATCACCGCCTGCCCCTTGCCATCGTAGCCCAGGCGGGTGGACTTCAGGATGCAGCGTGGCCCGATCTCCGCCTTGGCGCGGGCGACGTCGTCGGCGCTGTCGGCGCGGCGCCAGGGGGCGGTGTCGATGCCCAGGCCGTTGGCGAAGCCCTTCTCGGCGATACGGTCCTGCGTCACCGCCAGCACACCGGCGCCGGGGTGCACCGGGACCAGCGTGGACAGGAATTCCACGGTGGGGACGGGGATGTTCTCCCACTCCAGCGTCACCACGTCGACCGCGCGGGCGAAGGCGGCCAGCGCCGCCTCGTCGTTCCAGTCGGCGATGGTGGCGGCGGCGCACACCTGCGCCGTCGGGCTGTCGGCGGCGTCGGGGGCGAAGACGTGGACCTTGTAGCCGAGCCGCGCGGCGGCCAGCGCCGTCATGCGGCCGAGCTGGCCTGCGCCCAGCATGCCGATGGTGGAACCGGGGGGCAGCATCGCGCCGGGCGTCTTGCTGGACATCACGCCGGCTCGTCCACGGGCGTCTCGGCCACGGCGGCGGTCTGGCGCGCGCGCCAGGCGTCCAGCGCCTCGGCCACGGCCGGGTCCATCAGTGCGATGACGGATGCGGCGATGAGGGCGGCGTTGATGGCGCCGGCCTTGCCGATGGCCAGCGTGCCGACCGGCACGCCGCCCGGCATCTGGACGATGGACAGCAGGCTGTCCATGCCCTTCAGCGCGTGGCTTTCGATGGGAACGCCGAACACCGGCAGCGGCGTCATCGACGCCGCCATGCCCGGCAGGTGCGCGGCCCCGCCGGCCCCGGCGATGATCGCCTTCAGCCCGCGGCCCCTGGCCGAGGTGGCGTAGTCGTACAGGCGCTGCGGCGTGCGGTGGGCGGAGACGATGCGCACCTCGTGCGGCACGCCCAGCGCGGTCAGCGTCTCGGCCGCGTGTTTCATGGTGGACCAGTCGGACTGGCTTCCCATGATGATGCCGACAGCCGGCGAAGACGCGGCCGGCGAAGAGGTGGGGGTGTCGATGGGCACGGAGCGGCTTTCCAACAGGCCTGGGAAAGCCGCGCATTATAGGAAGGGCGCTTCAAGAGTCCAGCGCGCGGAGTGGGCGATTATTCGGCCGCTGGACGCTTCTGCCGGCCGGCGAGGGCCAGCTGCAGGAACTTGCTCTGCTCCTCGACGCGCCCGCGCAGTTCGGCGACTTCGGCCTGGGTCGGCATGTCGGACAGCTTCTGGTCGATGCGGATGATCACCGGCACGAGCTGCGCCAGCGTCGCCTTGATCTCGGCGATGTCGCCCTGCATGTAGTCCATGCGGGCCTCGATGCGGGCGATGCGTTCGTCTTCGGCCATCCCGGCGGCTCCGGCGGTTTCCGTCATGGTAGCAGAAGTCCGGCGGGATGCACACAGGCGCGTTCCGGTGCATGCCCTCGATTCGCCGGTTCAGGCGATGATGTCGGGCAGCAGACGGCTCTCGATCAGGGCGATCTGGTCCTTCAGCGCCAGCTTGCGCTTCTTGAGCCGCTGCAGCTGAAGCTGGTCGAACGGCGCGCGCTCCGACAGGCGTGCGATGACGTCGTCGAGGTCGCGGTGTTCGGTCCTCAGCTCGGCGAGCTTCTGCTTCAGCATGTCCTGTTCGTTCATGGTGCGGCTGCACGGGTGTCGTCGCGGTGAGCGACCATACCAGATTTTGCGGCGTCCGGCACCGTGAAACCACTGCGCGTGCGGGCGGTTATCGCATGCGTGGCATTGCGGTGTCCGGCCGTTCGGGTCAGACTGTCGCCCCGCGTCACAGGCATCGGGAAACGAGGTCCCCATCCATGACATCAGCCAAGCGCATCGGCATTCTCACCAGTGGCGGCGACTGCGCCGGCCTCAACGCGGTCATGCGTGCCGCGGTGCACCGCGCCACGCTCACCTACGGCTGGCAGGTGCTCGGCATCAAGGAAGGCACGCAGGGGCTGCTGAAGCGCCCGGTGCAGTATCAGGTGCTCGATCTGCCGCAGGTCGACGGCAACATGATGCGCATGGGCGGCACCATCCTCGGCACCACCAACCGCGGCGACCCCTTCGCCTATCCCATGGGCGACGGGACCTTCAAGGACCGCACGGACGAGATCATCGGTGGCTACCGCGAGCTGGGGCTGGACGCGCTGATCGGCATCGGCGGTGACGGCAGCTTCGCCATCCTGCGCAAGATCGCGCAGAAGGGCGGGCTCAACCTCGTCGGCGTGCCCAAGACCATCGACAACGACCTCGGCGCCACCGAGGTGTCGGTCGGCTTCGACACCGCCGTCGGCGTCGCGGTCGAGGCGCTGGACCGCCTGCAGCCCACCGCCGCCAGCCACGCCCGCATCATGGTGCTGGAGGTGATGGGGCGCGATGCCGGGCACATCGCGCTCTCGGCCGGCATCGCCGGCGGCGCCGACGTGATCCTGATCCCGGAGATCCCTTATTCCATCGAGAAGATCGCCGAGAAGATGCGGCAGGTCCGCGCGTCGGGCCGCAACTTCGGCCTCGTCGTGGTGTCGGAGGCGGTGAAGACCGCCGACGGCGGCGAGGTGAAGAAGGTCTTCGAGGGCGGCGAGAAGCGCTACGGTGGCATCGGCGACTACATCGGGGAGAAGCTGGCCCGCGCCACCGGCGCGGAGACGCGCGTCACCGTGCTGGGCCACGTGCAGCGCGGCTCGCCGCCCAGCCCGCGCGACCGCCTCGTCGCCTCGGCCTTCGGCGTGCACGCGGTGGACCTGATCGCCGAAGGCAAGTTCGACCGCATGGTCGCGTGGTCCAACCGCGGCGTGGTCGACGTGCCCATCGAGGAGGCGATCGCCGCCTACGCCAGCGTCGATCCCGACGGCACCCTGGTGAAGACGGCGCGCGGCCTGGGCATCAGCCTGGGCGACTGAGAGGGCGGCTAACGGACGGCGACGCTGCTCTTGGACGAGCGGGGGACGAAGGGGGGCGGTTCGGCGATCAGCACCGGCTTGCCGACATAGAAGCCGGTGCAGCGCTTCGCGCCGACGCGGGTCAGCGCCGCCTCCCACAGTTCGCCGCGCGGCCCCTGGACGCGCAGCACCAGCGCGTTGACGTTCGGCAGCAGCTCGTACCCGTCGATCATCGGCGCCGGACCGCCCTTCGCCTCGAACACCGCCGGCGGGATGGTCAGCGTCTTGCCGTCCAGCACCAGCGAAACGTCCTGCTGCCATGGACAGCTGCTGCTGCCGCCCTCGGCCGCCAGCGCCGAAGCTGCCGGCAGGCCGATGGTCGCCGCCGGCAGGCCGATGGTCGCGCCGCACAGCAGGGCGCCGAGCGCGCCGCGGAGCAAGGCCGGTCTGGAGGCCGATCTGGGCGCCGATCTGGGCATGGGGAAACCTCCGGGTACCTCTTTCGGAAGGGTATCGGAAGAGATAGTCCGTCGGCCCCCGTGGTGCAACGCAGCACGATGCCCGGCGGGCGGTTATCACAGGCAGAGCGGCCATGCGCCGCGTGGGGGCATGCGCGTCGGGGCTTTGGCCCCGGGGCTGCAGCCGCTATCCTGCCGCCCCCAGCCTTTTTGCCGGACTGCGCATGGCGACCATCGCCGAGGCCCTCGCGGCCGCCTTCGACTACCACCGGGCAGGCCGGCTCGCCGAGGCGGAAGTGCTCTACACCCGCATCCTGGACGCCGATCCCGAGGCGGCGGACGCCGCCCACCTGCTGGGCGTGCTGTACGCGCAGGCCGGGCATCCGCAGCCGGCGCTGGCGCTGCTGAAACGCGCCGTGACGCTGCGGCCGGAGGCGGCGAGCCCGAACTCCAACCTCGGCAACGCGTTGCGCGTGCTGGGCCGGACGGAGGCCGCCGTGGCGGCGTACGCGCGCGCCGTACGCCTGGACCCGTTCCTGGCCGACGCGTACGCCAACCGGGCCGGCGCGTTGAAGCACCTGCGCCGGGCGGCGGCGGCGCTGCCGCTGGCCAAGCGCGCGCTGGCTGTGGCGCCGGACCATGCCGAGGCGCTGGTGGCGCTGGCCGAATCGCACGCCGGCGTGGGGCAGGCGGATGCCGGTGCCGCGGCGGCGCGGCGGGCGGCGGCGTTGCGTCCCGATCTGGCGGCGGCGTGGCTGGCGCTGGGCAACGCGGCGGCGGCCGGGCAGCGCTGGGCGGAGGCGGAGGCGGCCTACCGGGCGGCGCTCGACCGCGCGCCCAACCTTGTGGAGGCGCACGAGAACCTCGGCCTCGTGCTCGTCAAGCAGGGGCGGGAGGAGGAGGCGCTGGACCTGCTCGACGCCGCCGGACGGCTGCGGCCGGAACGGCCGCTGTGGCGGGCGCGGGCCACCGCGTTGCTGGCGCTCGGCCGGGCGCGGGACGCGGCGGAGAGCTACGCGCGGGAGATGGAGTTCCACCCCGCCGACGCCGGCCTGCACTGGAATCGCGCCTTCGCGCTGCTGCTGGCCGGCGACATGGCCGAAGGCTGGGAGGAGTTCGAGTGGCGCCGCAACGACGACAACGCCCAGCCGCCCTGGCGCCCCTTCCCGCAACCGACGTGGCGGGGCGAGGACGTACAGGGCCGTACGCTCCTCCTGTACGCCGAGCAGGGGCTGGGCGACACGATCCAGTTCCTGCGCTACGTGCCCATGGTCGCGGCGCGCGGCGCGCGCATCGTGCTGGAGGTGCAGCCGCCACTGCTGCCGCTGCTGGAGGGCTTCCCCGGCGTGGCGCGGGTGATCGGCCGCGGCGAGCCGCTGCCTGACTTCGACCTGGAATGCCCGCTGATGAGCCTGCCGCGCGTCTTCGGCACGCGGGTGGACAGCATTCCGGCCGACGTCCCCTACCTGCGGCCCGATCCGGCGCGGGCGGCGGCGTGGCGGGAGCGCCTGTTGAGACACAACGGGGGGGAGGGGCCGAAGGTCGGGCTGGTGTGGGCGGGCAACCCGCGATTCCAGGCGGACGATTTGCGTTCGCCGCGCCTGAGCGGTTTGCGGGCGGTGCTGGACGTGCCGGGCGTGCGCTGGTTCGGCTTGCAGATGGGCGACGGGCGTCAGGATCTGGAGCGCGTGCCGGTGCCGGATGGCTTCACCGACCTGGGCGGCGCCATCGGCGACTTCGCCGATACGGCGGCCATCATGGCGAACCTGGATCTGGTGGTCAGTTCCTGCACCAGCGTGGCGCATCTGGCCGGCGCGCTGGGCGTGCCGGTGTGGGTGGCGCTGCCCTTCGCCCCGGACTGGCGCTGGCTTCTGGGGCGCGACGACAGCCCCTGGTACCCGACCGCGCGCCTGTTCCGGCAGGAGCGCGTCGGCGACTGGACCGGCGTAGCCCGCCGCATCGCGGCGGCGCTGGCGGAAATGGCGTGAGGTGGGAGGCTTACTCGAACACCGGCACGAAGACCTTGGTTTCCGGGTCGATGACCCACAGCTCGCCGCTGTCAATGTCGAACCACCAGCCGTGGATGTGCAGGTGGCCCTGCACGATGCGCTCGCGCACGAAGGGGAAGGTCATCAGGTTCTCGACCGAGCCGCGCACGGCGGCGCGTTCGACGAGGTGCGGGCAATCCTGCAGGTAGGTGGCGGAACCTGCACCGCCCTCGCCGCAATCGCCGCCGCTGGCGGGGATGAAGCGCTCGCACGCCGACTGGGCGATGGACACCCAGGGGGCGATGAAGTCGCCCGGCGGCGGCTCGCCGGAGTTCAGCCGGATCAGCCCCTGGATGCCGCCGCAGCGGGCATGGCCCAGCACCACGACGTGCCGCACCTCCAGGACCTTCACCGCGTATTCGATGGCCGCCGAGGTGCCGTGGTAGTGCCCGTCCGGCTGGTAGGGCGGCACCAGGTTGGCGACGTTGCGCACGACGAACAGCTCGCCCGGTTCCGCCTGCGTCAGCAGGGCCGGGTCGACGCGGGAATCGGAACAGCCGATCAGCAGCACGTCCGGCTTCTGCCCGTGCTCCGCCAGTTCGCGCATGTTTTCCGGGTTGCGCTCGTAATAGCGGGCCCGGAACCCCTTCACGCCGGCCATCAGGCGGCGGATGGCGTCGTGCTGTGCGCGGTGAGGCATGCGTCCACTCTCCTAGGGGCGATGGTGTGGCGACGGTGACCGACTCTGTTGCTGGGATGTAATACAAAAGCAGCGGTGTTCCAAGCTTGACTCACGTCAAGCTTCCGCCGGCTCCGTCTGGCTCGGCTCGCCCCAGCGGTTCACGATGCCGGCTTCCAGCCCGAAAAGGTCGAGCGCGCGGCCCACCGTATGGTTCACCACGTCGTCCAGGCTCTGCGGCTTGGCGTAGAAGGCGGGGACGGGTGGGGCGACGACGGCGCCCATCTCGGCCAGTTGCGTCATGGTGCGCAGGTGGCCCAAGTGCAGCGGCGTCTCGCGCACCATCAGCACCAGCCGGCGCCGCTCCTTCAGCACCACGTCGGCGGCCCGGGTCAGCAGGCTGGAGGTCACGCCCGTGGCGATCTCGCTCATGGTGCGGATGGAGCAGGGGGCGACGATCATGCCCAGCGTGCGGAAGCTGCCGCTGGCGATGGCGGCGCCGATGTCGGCGGCCGGGTAGTTCACATCGGCCAGCGCACGCACCTGCGCCGGCTTCAGGTCGGTTTCGTGGGCCAGGGTGACTTCGGCCGCACGGCTGATGACGAGGTGGGATTCCACGCCGATTCGGCGTAGGATTTCCAGGAGGCGAACCCCGAGGATCACCCCCGAGGCCCCGCTGATGCCGACGACGATTCGGGGAGGCACGGTCATGCGGGTGATGTAGCGCGCGCTACCCATTTCGTCCAGCGCCGTTCCGCGCCCTTGCCATTCCGCCGATTCAGCAACAATATGACCCGTTCCGAGTCATGCCGGGTAATGTATGACAAACTTCCGATGGAGGGAAACCATGGCTTTTGAGGACCGGATTGAGTCCCTGCGCCTGAAGCATCAGGCGCTGGAGGCCGAACTGAGGCTCGAAAATCAGCGGCCGCATCCGGACGACGCCATCCTCGCGAAGATCAAGAAAGAAAAGCTCCGCCTCAAGGACGAGATGACGCGCCTGGCGCGTGCCTGAATTCCTCGTCCGGAGCAGGAATTTCCGGGTTTCGGAGCCCGACATTGAAAACGGCGTGCCGCGGGACGGCACGCCGTTTTGCTTTCGACGCCTTGTAACGGCCGCCGTCACGCGGATTCGGAATACGGCGCGTCCTCTTCCTCGCCCTCGTCGCCGGCGTAGTCCGCGCCGCCGTCCTCGCGCTCAATCGGGCCGCGGCGGGCGGCGTTGGCCAGCGCCTCCTCCAACTCGCGCTGGCTGCACAGGCCCAGCAGCACCGGGTTGCGCGGCTTGATGTTGGTGGCGTTCCAGTGCGTGCGGTCGCGCACCGCCGAGATGGTCGGCTTGGTGGTGCCGATCAGGCGGCTGACCTGGGCGTCCGACAGCTCCGGATGGTGCTTCAGCAGCCACGCGATGGCGTCCGGCTTGTCGCCGCGCTTGGTGATCGGCGTGTAGCGCGGCCCCTTGGAGCGCGCGGCCGGCTGCGGCAGGTCCGGCACCAGCAGCCTCAGCTTGGCGTTCTGGTCCTTCTCGCAGCGTTCGATCTCGCCTTTGGTGAGCTGGCCGTTGGCGATGGGGTCGAGCCCGACCATGCCCACCGCCACCTCGCCGTCGGCAATCGCCTGCACCTCCAGCGGATGCAGGCCGCAGAAGGCGGCGATCTGCTCGAAGCTCAAGGCAGTGTTCTCGACCAGCCAGACGGCCGTCGCTTTCGGCATCAAGGGCAGTGCCATCGTCCCTCCTGACAACACGACCGGTCACCGTGACGGCGCCGGCCTGTTCCTTCCACAGTTCCGTGCTCCCCCCTCCATATGGGAGGAAAGCCGGTTGTTGTAAGCACGCTGACGCACGCGGCCGGGGTTCCGGACCCGGTCGCCTGCGCAACGTTCCTGAATAGCTTTACCAAGCTACCCAGGTCCGCCGCAAAGGGGAAGAGCGAACACCACCAAGATTGCGCGGAACGATTGTCGCGGCCGAAGCCGGCCGGGGCTATTCCTCCACCGTCAGCACGATCTTGCCGATGTGCGTGCTGGATTCCATCAGCGCGTGCGCGTCGGCGGCCCGGGCCAGCGGGAAGGTCTTGTGGATCACCGGCTTGATGCGCCCCTCGCCGATCAGCGGCCAGACCTTCTCGCGCAGGGCCGCGGCGATGCGCCCCTTCTCCTCGACCGAACGGGCGCGCAGCGTGGAGCCGGTGAGCGTCAGGCGCTTGGTCATCACGGGGAAGAAGTTCAGCGACACCTTCGGCCCGTGCAGGAAGGCGATGGAGACGTGGCGGCCATCGGGGGCCATGATCTCGATGTCGCGGGCGATGTAGTCGCCGCCGACCATGTCCAGCACCACGTCGACGCCGCGCCCGCCGGTCGCCTCCTTGATGACGGCGACGAAGTCCTCCGTCTTGTAGTCGATGGCGCGGTCGGCGCCCAGCTCCTCGCACGCCCGGCACTTGTCGGCGCTGCCGGCGGTGACGAAGACGCGCGCACCGAACGCCTTGGCCAGCTGGATGGCCGTGGTGCCGATGCCGCTGGACCCGCCGTGCACCAGAAGCGTCTCGCCGGGCCGCAGCGCGCCGCGCTCGAACACGTTGGTCCACACGGTGAAGAAGGTCTCCGGCACGGCGGCGGCCTCCACCATGCTCAACCCCTTCGGGACGGGCAGCAGCTGCGGCGCGGGGACGGTGCAGTACTGGGCGTAGCCGCCGCCGGCGACCAGGGCGCAGACCTTGTCGTCTGCTCCCCAGTCCATGACGCCCTCGCCGATGGCGACGACGCGGCCGGCGATCTCCAGCCCCGGCAGGTCGGACGCGCCCGGCGGCGGGTCGTAGCGGCCCTGGCGCTGCAGCATGTCCGGCCGGTTGACACCGGCGGCCTCGACCGCGACCAGCACCTCGCCGGGGCCGGGGATGGGGGCCGGGCGCTCTGTGGCGCGCAGCACCTCGGGGCCGCCGGGCTGGCTGATCTCGACGCAGGTCATGGTGTCAGGCAGGGCGATTCCCATGGCTTTCCCCTTCTCCGTGTGGCCGGCAAAAGGTAGAACTGGCGGATGATCCTGGCAAGCCGCGCCGGGATGCGATGCCGGAATGTGGAAAAGGAGGCCGCCCATGGTTTTCGACGACCTGGAACCGCGCAAGCAGAAGCCGGCGCCGAAGGACCTGACCACGCTGTCCGTGGCGGAGCTGAACGACTACATCGCCGAACTGGAGGCGGAAATCGCCCGCGCCCGCGGCTTCATCGACGCCAAGCAGGCGCACAAGAGCGCGGCCGAGGCGTTTTTCAAGAAGTAGGGCAGGAAAAGCCCTCCCCCACGACGCGGGGGAGGGCATGGATGGCGGCGGTTCAGAAACTTTACCGTTCCGGCCCGACCACGTCGCGGTAGCAGTGCCAGGACGCCAGGCCGATCAGCGGGAAGGCCAGCACAAGGCCGATGAAGGCGAAGCTGAGGCCCGACGCGGTGAACAGCGCGATCAGCGCCGCCCACACCAGCATGGCGCGCCAGTTCTCCTGCACGGCGGCGACGCTGGTCGCCATGGCGGTGAAGACGTCGGTGTCGCGGTCCAGCAGCATGGGCAGGGCCACCACGCTGATCGAGAACACCACCGCCGCGATCACGCCGCCGATCAGGCTGCCGGTCAGCAGGAAGGGGATCGTCTGCTGCGAGAAGAAGATGCGGTCGACCAGCTGGTCGAAGGCCGGCGGCTGGGACGAGAAGAACAGCGCGAAGACCAGGAAGGCCACGCGGATCCACGCCAGCAGCGCCAGCATCAGCACCAGCCCGATGGTGGCGATCTGCGTGGCGTTGCGGCGGTAGGCGCCGATCACCGCCAGCAGGGTGACGCGCTCGCCGCGCTCCAGCAGGCGGGCGGTCTCGTAAAGGCCGACGGCGAGCACCGGCCCCATCAGCATGAAACCGGCCGCCATCGGCAGCACCAGGTACTGCATCTCGGCCATCGACAGCCCGGCCACCAGCAGGAAGCTGGAGACCACGGCCAGCAGCCCGTAGACGAGGCTGACGGTGGGCGCCGCCCACAGGTCCTGCCAGCCGCGCGCCAGCCAGACCCAGGGCCGGTCGGTGTCGATGCGGCGGATGTGGGGCAGCGTGGAGGTGGAATGTTGTTCCGCCGTGTGGCGGTGCGTGGTGACGTCGACCATGGCGCCAACTCCCCCGTGCAATGAGGAACCTCTCGTTGGCGTCAAGGTATCAAAATGTCGCAGGGTTCGCCAGATTGTCAGTCGTGCTGATGATCGGAATTGCCTTTTGTCATCAAAGACATCACGCAAGATAGGGGTATATGCGCTTGGTATGGCGTCCGGCTTAGGACGGGTCGTCGCGCTTCTTGCCCTCCAGGTCGCGGGCGGCGCGCTCGCGCTCCAGGCGCTCGGCCGTCTTCTCGGCCTTGGTGCGGCCGTGGCGGATTCGGTTTTCCTCGGCCTCCTTGGCGCGGCGGGTGCGTTCCTGCTGCTTGCGGAAGCGGTTGAGGTTGACGACATCGCCCATGCGAATTCTCCTGGACACCCCGGCGGGCGTGACGGTCCGGATCCGGCATCTTTTTTCGGCCGCGCCCGCGCTTTGCCGTGGGAATGCCCGAATTGCTTGTCTCTTCTGGCGCGGGTAGCTTAGCGGAAGTCGGCGCGGGCGAGAAGCGCGCGCCCCCTGCGTACTCTCGACGTCCGTGTTCTCTGAAGGGCCGTTACCGGCGGTGGACCACCCGTGAAGAAGATCCTGATCGCCGTTCTGGTCGTCGTTCTCCTGCTGCTGGGCGCCGTTCTGGTGGTGCCGGCGCTGGTCGACTGGAACGCCTACAAGGACGAGATCGCCGCCCGAGTCGGCGCGGCGACCGGCCGGCCGGTGAGCATCGCCGGCGACATCCGGCTGTCGCTGCTGCCCACCCCGGCGCTCAGCCTGCGCGACGCGCGCGTCGCCAGCCTGCCGGGGGCCGCCGAACCGGACATGATCCGCGTCAGGGAACTGGACGTCCGGGTGGCGTTTCCCGCCCTGCTGCGCGGCCATGTGGAGGTGCAGAGCGTCGCGCTGATCGAGCCGGTGCTGGTGTACGAGGTGCTGCCGGACGGCCGTTCCACCTGGGACTTCGCGCGCGGCACCGGCGGCGACGCGGCGTCCGGCGGCGACGGCGGCGGCTTCGGCTCCTCCGTCAGCTTCGAACAGGTTACGGTGCGCAACGGCACGCTGGTCTACCGCGACGCCGCCGCCGGCCGGGCCGAGCGGATGGAGAAGGTGGACGCCCGCATTGTCGCCGGCAGCCTCGGCGGGCCGTTCCAGGTGCAGGGCACCTTCGTGACGCGCGGCGTCGCCCTGCGCGGCGACCTGACGTCGGGGCGCTTCACCGACGGGGCGGCGGTGCCGCTGCGCGTCTCCGTCTCCCTGCCGGACACGGATGCGGCGCTGCGCTTCGCCGGCATCATCAGCACCACGGGAAGCAATGGCGCCGCCGGGCCGCGCGCCCAGGGCGACCTGCGCGCCGAAGGCAGCGACCTGGGCGCCGTCCTGGCGATGCTGCGCGGCGAGGCGCCGGCGCCGGGGCCGCTCGCCCAGCCCTTCTCCTGGCGCACGGCCATCGACGTGTCGGCCGCCGGCGCCGGCTTCGGCGGGCTGGAAGTGCAGGTGGGCGAGACGCGCGCCACCGGCAGCGCCGCGCTGCGCGCCGGGGCGCCGCACGCGGTGGAGGCCAAGCTGGCGCTCAACCGCCTGGACCTGGACACCTGGATGCAGCGCGTCGCCGCCGCGGCGCCGCGGCCGGCGGCGAACGGACGCGCCGCCGCCGCGCCGGCCGCGCCGCGCGCCGATGGCTTCGCGCTGCCCGCCGGGGTGACGGGCCGCTTCGAGCTGGCGGTGGACGCCATCACCTACAACGGCGGGCTGATCCGCCAGGGCCGGCTGGAAGCGGCGCTCGACAACGGCCGGCTGAACGTCGACCGGGTGAGCGCGCTGCTGCCCGGCGGCTCCGACGTGGTCGCCACCGGCGCGCTGGCGGCGGCGAACGGCCAGCCGGCGGTGGACCTGCGGCTGGAGGCCAACGCCGACGACCTGCGCAGCCTGCTCGACTGGCTGAAGGTCGACGTGCGCGCGGTGCCGGCCGACCGCCTGCGCAAGGCGTCGCTGCGCGCCCAGGTGCAGGGCCGGCCGGAGCGGGTGGAGGTGACCGGCATCGACCTGCGCGTCGACACCGCGCGCGCCACCGGCGGCGTCGCCTACGTCGACCGTGGCCGGCCGGCCTACGGCATCCGCCTGGACGTCGACAACCTGAACGTGGACGCCTACCTGCCGCCGCCGTCCGACGCTCCGGCGCCGGCCGGCGCCGGCGGCGCCAACGGCGGCAAGGACGGCCCGGTGCCGCCGGCGGTCGCCCGCCTGCTGCGCGACGTGGACGGCACGGTGGAACTGGCCGTCGGCTCGCTGCTCTGGCGTGGCGTGCCGGCGCAGGGGCTGCGCGTGGACGCCAGCGCCGCCAACGGCGCGCTCACGTTGCGCGAGGTGCGGGTGGCCGACGTGGGCGGCGTGGCGGCGCAGCTGTCGGGGCAGGTCGGCAGCCTGGCGCCGCTGCGCAACGCGCATGTCGCGCTGTCGGCCGAAGCCGCCTCGCTGGCCGGGCTGACGCGCCTGGTCCCCTGGCCGGCCGGTGCCCCGGCGCCGGAGAAGTTCGGCGCGGTCAAGGCGCAGGGCCGGCTGGCCGGCGACCTCGACAAGCTGGCCGTGGAGCTGTCGGCGGACGCCGTCGGCGGCACGCTGGAGGCCGGCGGCACGCTGGCCAACCTGCAGGGCGCCGTCGCCACCGACCTGAAGGTGCGCGCCACGCACCCGGAAATGGCGCGGCTCGCCGCCCTGTTCGGCAAGGCGGACGCCGGCCCGGTGGGCGCCCTCGACCTCTATTCGGAAGTGTCGGTGACGCCGCGCGCGGTGGCGCTGTCCGCCATGCAGGGCACGGTCGCCGGCATGCCGGTGCGGGGCAAGGCGCGGGTCGACCTGGGCGGCCCGCGGCCGCGCGTGCAGGCCGACGTGCAGACCGGCGACCTCGACGCCGACCGCCTGCTGGCCGGCCCGGCCGCCGCCGGCAAGGGCGGGGCCGGCGGTGCGCCGGGCGGCAATGCTCCCGCCGGTGGCGCGGCGGGCGGGGGCGACTCTCTCGACCTCGGCTGGATGCCGTCCTTCGACGGGCGGCTGGGGCTGACCTCCTCGGCGTTGATCGCGCAGGGAACGCGCATCGACAACCCGGCCATGCGGCTGATCCTGGCCGACGGCGTGCTGACGCTGGAGCAGTTCGACGGCGGCGTGCTGGGCGGGCAGATCGGCGCCACCGGCCGCCTCGCCGCCCCCGCCGGCCGCGCGCCGGAGGCGGAGCTGAACCTGACCGTGGTGAAGGCCAAGCTGGCGCAGGCGTTCTCCGGCGGCACGCTGGACGTGGCGAGCGGCACGCTGGACCTCGACGCCGAACTGCGCACGTCGGGTGCCGGCAAGACCGCCATGCTGCAAGCACTGTCCGGCACCGCCCGGCTGGCCGGGCGCGACGGCGCCGTGCGCGGCTTCGACATGGGCGCCCTGGCCGAGCGGCTGGGCCGCCTGGACCGTCCGCAGGACGCGCTGGAGGCGGTGCTGCGCGGTCTTCAGGGCGGCGAGACGCGCTTCTCGCGCCTGGACGGCACCTTCGCGGTGGAGCGCGGCGTGGCCACCACGCAGGACCTGCGCCTGATCTCCGACGCCGGGCAGGCGACGGCGCAGGGGCAGGTCAACCTGCCGGCCGAGACCATGGACATGCGCGTGCGCATCCAGGCCAAGGGCGACCTGCCGCCGGTCGCCGTGCGCATGACCGGCCCCATCGACAAGCCGACGCGCGCCTTCGAGATGCAGGAGGTGCAGGAGTTCCTGGCGCGCCGCGCCGCCTCCGGCATCCTGAAGCAGGCGGTGCCGGACCTGCCGATCCCGGTGCCCGTCCCCGGCACCTCCGGCGGTGCGCGCCCGACGCCCCCGCAGGACGTGATCCGCGGCCTGATCGAGGACCTGCGCCCGCGGTGAGCGAGGGGTTTGGGATGACAAACGGGTGAAGTCCCGGCATCTTGCACGGGTTTCGCAGGTGCGTAAGACGAAGAGCAGGGAGGAATCATGCTGAAGGGCAAGGTCGCGGTCGTCACCGGTTCGACGAGCGGCATCGGGCTTGGCATCGCGCGGGCGCTGGCCGGGCAGGGGGCGAACGTCGTCCTCAACGGCTTCGGCGACGCGGGCGAGATCGAGCGCCTGCGCAGCGGCCTGGAGGCCGAATTCGGCGTGCGCGCCGCCTACCACGGCGCCGACCTGTCCAAGGCGGAGGAGATCGAGGCGCTGGTGGCGCACGCCGAATCCACGCTCGGCCCCGTCGACGTGCTGGTCAACAACGCCGGCATCCAGCACGTGGCGAGCATCGAGGACTTCCCGGTCGAGCGCTGGGACGCGGTGATCGCCATCAACCTGACGGCGGTCTTCCATGGCTCGCGGCTGGTGCTGCGCGGCATGAAGGAGCGCGGCTGGGGCCGCATCATCAACATCGCCTCGGCGCACGGGCTGGTCGCGTCGGTGCAGAAGTCGGCCTACGTGGCGGCCAAGCACGGCGTCGTCGGTCTCACCAAGGTCACGGCGCTGGAGACGGCGGGCACGGGTGTCACCTGCAACGCCATCTGCCCGGGCTGGGTGCTGACGCCGCTGGTGCAGAAGCAGATCGACGCGCTGGCCGCGTCCAAGGGCCTGTCGCCGGACGCCGCGCGGGCCGAGTTGCTGGGCGCCAAGCAGCCCTCGGGGCAGTTCGTGACGCCCGACCAACTGGGCGCGCTGGCGGTCTTCCTGTGCTCCGACGCGGCGGCGCAGATGACGGGTGCCGCGCTGCCCATGGACGGTGCCTGGACGGCGCAGTGACGTGATTCGGGGCGGCGCTTGGCTTTGGTCAAGAGCCGCCCCGTTCGTGCGCGCTAGGCTGCCCCGGTCCGCAGTCCTGGAGAGAGCCATGCGCACGCGTTTCGCCGCCCTTCTGATCGCCGGCCTGATGGCCGTTCCTGCCGCCACCGCCACCGTTGCGTACGCCGACACGGCGTCGCAGTCGGTCGTCGGCATCCTGATGCTGGGAGAGGGGACCATCGCCGGCACCGTCAAGCGCGTCGGCAAGACGTGGTTCGCGCTCAGCGACGGCCAGCAGCAGATCGACGTCAGCGCCAAGGGCTGGGACCTGTCCGGCCTCAACGAGGGCGACCGCGTGACCGTCACCGGCACCGTCAAATACAGCGCCATAAAGCCTGCCCGGATCGTGCGGGCGGACGGGTCGGAAGTGGTGAAGCGGTAGAGCCGCCGCGTCAGCCGCCGCCCGCGCGCTCGCTTTCCAGCGAGCGGACGATGTGCTCGGCCAGGCGCTCCGCCGCCTTCGGCAGCGGGCCGGGGGCGCGGTAGAGCGCGATCTCCGTGTCGGCGAGGTCGGGCAGGCCGAACTCCGCGCCGACGATGTGGAAGCCGGCGCCGACCATCTCCTTGGGCAGGATCGTGGTGCCCAATCCCGCCCGCACGGCCGCCTGGATGCCCGCCACGCTGGGGCTGGTGTAGGCGACGCGCCATGCCCGGCCGCAGCCGTCCAGCGCGTCGATGGCGCGCTTGCGGTAGATGTCCGGATAGGGGGCGAGAACCAGCGGAATGGGTTCAAGCGGATCCAGGACCAGCCGGTCCGACGCCGCCCACACCAGCGGTTCGCGCCACACCTTGATGCCGCCCCCGCCGCCCTGCGGCTCGCGCTTGCAGAGCACGAGATCATACTCGCCCTTGGAAAAGCCATCGAGGAGGTTGACGGTGAAGTCGCAGTTCACCTCCAGCGCCACCCGCGGGTGGGCGCGCGCGAAGCGCCAGAGCACGTCGGGCAGGTGGACGGAGGCGAAATCCTCCGGCGTGCCGAGACGCACCCGGCCGTCGACGTCCGGTTCCATCAGGCGGGCGCACGCCTCGTCCGCCATCATCAGCATGCGCCGGCTGTAGGCCAAAAGGATCTCGCCCTCGGGCGTCAGGGCGAAGCCGCGCCCCTCGCGCTCGAACACGCGCTTGCCCAGCCCGTCCTCCAGCCGCTTGATCTGCAGGCTGATGGTGGACTGCGTGCGTCCCAGCCGCTCGGCGGCCCGTGTGAAGCCGCCGCAGTCGACGATGGTGACGAGCGTGCGCAGAAGGTCGAGATCGAATGGTGGCGGTGTCGGCATCGCCCCTCCCCGTGCGGCGATCGTATCAGCCGGCCACCGCGCGAGCGAGCGCGGCGTACAGCGGGATGCCCACCATGATGTTGAAGGGAAAGGTGATGCCCAGGCACAGCGGCAGCGACAGGCCGGTGTCGGCGGTCGGCAGGGCATGCCGGATGGCGGCCGGCACGGCGATGTAGGAGGCGCTGGCGCACAGCGTCGCCAGCAGCGTCGCGTCACCCAGCCCGAGCCCCAGCGCGCGCGCCGTCGCCAGCCCGATGCCGCAACCAACCAGGGGCATGGCCACGCCGAACAGGATCAGCCGCGCGCTGAGCCCCATCGCCTCGCGCAGGCGGGCCGCCGCCAGATAGCCCATCTCCAGCAGGAACAGGCTGAGCACGCCGTCCCACGGGGCGACGAACAGGCCGGCCAGCCGGTCCAGCCCCGGCTTGCCGATGGTCATCCCGATGAGCAGCGCCCCGGCCAGCAGCAGGACCGAGCCGTTGAGCGCCGCGTCGCGGACGGCGTTCCGCAGCGTCCCCATGCCGGACGGCCCAGGCACCCGGACCACGCCGGCCCCACCCGCCGTCAGGCCGACCGAGGCGACGGCGCCCGTGGCGCCGGCCAGCACCAGGCCGGTGACGATGGCCGGCCCCTCCATCACCGCCAGCGCCGCGACCATGTGGCCGCTGAAGGGAATGCCCTGGCTGTCCAGCAGCTTGGTCGCGGCGATGAAGGTGACGAGGCTGACCGACCCGAAGTGCGCGGCGATGGCCGCCGCGTTCACCCGGTCCAGCCCGGCGGCCGCGCGCAGCATGCCGAAGGCGAGGACCGGCATGGTCAGGCTGAGGCCGGCGGCGGCCAGCAGCACCGGCATGACCTCGCCCGTCGGGGCGCCGGCCAGCGCCACGCCGCCCTTCAGCCCGATGGCAACCAGGAGGTAGGCGGCGAGCGCCTTGCCGAACCCTTCGGGAATGGGAATGCGCGTTCCCGCCAAGGCGATCACCACGCCAAGGCCGAAGAACAGGATCGGCGGTGAAAGCAGTGTGTCCAGCGCCGTCGCCGGCAGCAGCATGTCCATTCCCGGTCTCCGTCACGATGCCGCCGTCAGGCGTTCAGCGGCGGGACTATGATGGCCGTGCCGGAAAACGGGAAATTGAAAGACGAAACGCCATCCATTGAGATTTTCAATGGATGGCGTTCGGAGGGATGGAGGTTGCTTACGCCGCCCGCACCTTGTCGAGGAAGCCGCGCACCTCGCCGCGCAGGCGGTCGGCCTGGGTGGCGAGTTCGCGCGACGCGCGCAGCACCGCGTCGGCCGCGGTGCCGGTCTTGCCGGCGGCGGTGGTCACCTCGGCGATGTTGCGCATCACCTCCTGCGTGCCGGCGGCGGCCTGGTGCACGTTGGCGGCGATCTCCCGCGTCGCCGAGCCCTGCTGCTCCATGGCCTCGGCGATGCCGGTCACCGTGTGGCTGATGGTGCCGACGGCGTCGGAGATGCTGCGGATGGCATCCACCGTCTCGCCGGTCGCCGCCTGGATCTGGGCGATCTGCGCGGTGATCTCGTCGGTGGCCTTGGCGGTCTGCCCGGCGAGGTTCTTCACCTCCGTCGCCACCACGGCGAAGCCCTTGCCGGCCTCGCCCGCGCGGGCCGCCTCGATGGTGGCGTTCAGCGCCAGCAGGTTGGTCTGCTCGGCGATCTCGCCGATCAGCACCACCACCTGCCCGATGCGCTGGGCGGCCTCGGCCAGACCCTCCACCGTGAGGTTGGTCTTCTGCGCCTTGCCGGCGGCGTCCACCGCCGCCTGCGAGGAGGCGGTGAGCTGGCGCGAGATCTCGGCGATGGAGGCCGACAGCTCCTCGGCGGCGGCGGCCACGGTCTGCACGTTGGCGGTGGCGTGCTCGGACGCGGAGGCCACGGCCGACGACTTGGCGGAGGTCAGCGCCGCGTCGGACGACATCTCCTGCGCGTCCTGCGCCATGTGGCCGGCGGCGTCGGTCAGCGTCTGCACCACGCCGCTGACCGCCTGCTCGAAGCCGTTGGCGAACTCGTTCATGGTGCGGCGGCGGTCGGCGTCGATCTGCCGGCGCATGACCTCGCGCTCCTCCTCCATGCGCCGCATCTCCAGCGCGTTCTCCTTGAAGACGGTCAGCGCCTCGGCCATGTGGCGCAGCTCGTCCTTGCGGTCGGAACCCGGGATGTCGACGGACAGGTCGCCCTCGGCCAGCCGGTCCATGGCGCCGGTCATGGCGTGCAGCGGCACGGTGATGGCGCGGTCGATGACCCAGGCCAGCGCCACGCCCAGGCCCAGCGCCACGACGGCGCCGATCATGATGAACATGCCCGCCCGCGCGCGGCCGGATTCGCGGTCGTCGCGCTGCATGGCGACGAGGCGGGCGACCTGATCGCTCACCGCGCCGGCCGCCTTCGCCATGGCGGTGGAGGCGGCGCGCTGGGTGTCCGTGGCGGCGACGAGGGCGCCGAACTCCTTGTCGTAGGCCGATGCGGCGGCGGTGATGGAGGCGACCAGCGCCTTGCCCTCCGCGTCCACCAGCAGCGGCCCGGCCTCGCCGACGATGGCCTGTGCCTCCTTGACGGCGGCGTGCACGGCGGTGCGGGCGGCGTCGCCCCCCTTCAGGCGGTAGTCGCGCTCGCCCAGCATGGCGGCCTGCGCCGACTGGATCAGGCGCATGGCGAGGCCGCGCAGCAGGATCGCCTCGTTCACCTCGCTCTGGGCGAAGCTGGCGGCCTCCTGCAGGGCGGTCGCCACGTTGACCTGGTTCTCCTGCATCTCGTGGGCGAGCTTCTGGATCTCCTGTGCCTGCCGGTCCAGCACGATGACGCGGGCCTGGAAGGTCTCGGCGTCCTCGCCGGCGGCGGGACGGCCCTGCTCGGCGAAGGTGTCGCGGTAGGCGCGGACGGAGGCGACGATCTGCTCCGCCAGCTCCTCGTCGTTGGTGCCGGCGACATCGGTCTGCAAGGCCTCCGCCACGCTCAGCAGCCCGCCGATGGCGTCGTTGGTGGCGGCGATGGCGGAGCGGCCGCGGGTGCGCGCGAACTCGCCCTGCAGGCGGCGCGCCTCCATCACAGCCTGGATCAGGCGGTCGGCGCGGTCGGCGGTGTCGCGGCTGTGGCGGGCGGCGGCGTTGGCGTCGTTGAGGCTGACCATGTTCTGGTCGTAGCGCTCGGCCTGCTGCTTGCCGATTTTGGCGGCCTGCTCGCGCAGCTCGCTGGCGCGCCCGGCCATGCTCTGGGTGCGGTTGCGCGCCTCGGCGTCCTGCGCCACGAAGTTGGCGAAGGCGGTGCGGTACCCCTCGATGCCCGACAGGATGTCGTCGACCAGCGTCAGCCCCGCCGCGTCGTCCAGCGCCAGACGGGTCTCCTGCGCCTCCGCGCGCAGCGCGTCGAGCATGCCGGGCACGGCGCGGGCGGCCTGCTCCTCGCGCTCGATCACGAAGCGCGCCTCTTCCAGGCGGACGTTCTTCAGGCGGGCGTCGAGATCCGCCGTGTGCGCGGCGACGTCGACCCGGCCGGCGTAGGTGCGCAGGCTGTTCCAGCCGACGAAGGCAACCGCCAGGGTGAGCAGCAGCACCGTGGCGAAGCCGAGTGCGATGCGCGTACCGATGTTCATAGGACCGAGGCTCCCTGGAATCCGCCTTATTCCCTGTTGCGGATTATTAGAAACCATACTCCTTAATTTCCGGTAGCGCCCACGACGCAACGTCGCATGTCCGAAAGATAACAGGGGCCTAGAAGCGGTCGGCCATCCACGGCCGCGGCCCGGCGAACACAAGGGCGGCCATGGCCAGCGCGGCGTCGCCGCCGTCCAGCCCGCCGGTGCGCCGCAACGCCGCAGGGGCAAGATGTCCGCTGAACAGCGGCGCCAGCGCCGCCACGGACAGCGTCAGGTCGGCCGGTTCCTCGCCGGACAGCCGCTCGACCCGGCCCTCGCCCCCGGCGACGGTCAGGCGGAAGCGGCCGTGGTTGGCGGCCAGCACCGGATCGCCGACGTCCAGCACCAGCGTCGCCTCCAGCCCCGCCGGGTAGCCGCGCGCCTCCAGCGCCGCCGCGACGTCGACGACGCGCAGCAGCCACTCGTCCCACTCCGCCACGCCGGCCCCGGAGTCGCGGGCGAGGTGGACTAGTAGGTCGTCCGGCCCGCCCGGCCACGTCACCGTGTCCACCAGCCCGCGATAGCCGGCCAGGAAGCCCAGGATCGGCCGCGCCGCGCGGCGGCCGGGCACGCACAGGTCGACGGCCGCCAGCCTGCCGCCGCGCGGCGGCAGCACGGCCACGTATCCCTCCGGCCCGCCGGGGCCGGGCACCAGGAAGACGTCGGCCGGCCCCTCGTCACCGGGGCGCAGCAGCATGGTCCACATCGCCTCCGTGCGCTCCGCCATGCCGTTGGCGGCCGGTGCCTCGCGCCGCCGCAGGGCCGCGAGCAGGTCGGCGTCCAGCGGGTCCATGCGCACCAGCGGCGCTTCCGCGCCGCCGACGGCCAGCGCGTCAGGTGGCGCGCGCCACGTGAAGGCCGATCCGGCGCGCGCGAACCCCAGCTTTGCGTACAGCGGCACGGTGGCGGAGTAGAGCACGCACAGCGCGGCGCCGCCGGCCCGCGCCTCCTCCAGCACGCTGGTGACCAGCGCGGTGGCGGCCCCGCGCCCGCGCGCGGCGGGGTCGGTGGTCACCTGGTTGACGGCAAGGGACGGCACGCGCCGGCCGCCGAACCATTGGTCCATCGCCCAGACGGCGCCGCTGGCCACCGGCCGCCCGTTGCGCACCAGCACGCGGAAGGCGTGGTCGCCCAGCAGGTCGCGGAATCCCTCCACGTCCTCGGCCGGTATGCCGAAGCCGTGCCGCACGAGATGGGCGAGCGCCTGGGCGTCAGCGGGCGCGAAGGGGCGATAGCCGGGATCGGCGGGCATGGGGAGGTCTTTCATTCTGGGGAGCGTGTTGCCCCCTCCCTAACCCTCCCCCGCGTTGCGGTGGAGGGAACTCCGCCGCTTCGGCACAAACCCTCCACCTCGAAGAGGGGGAGGGTGGCTGAGCTTTAGCGAAGCCGGGCGGGGGCAATTCGTCGCTACGGCCTCACCCCGCGTTCAGCGCCTTGGCCTGTTCGCGCAGGACGAACTTCTGGATCTTGCCGGTCGAGGTCTTGGGCAGCGGGCTGAAGACCACCGTCCTCGGGCACTTGAAGTGCGCGAGGTGCTGGCGGCACCAGTCGATGATCTCCTTCTCCGTCACGTTCGCCCCGTCCTTCAGCGTGACGAAGGCGCAGGGCGTCTCGCCCCACTTCTCGTCGGGGCGGGCGACGACGGCGGCCTCCAGCACCTGGGGATGGCGGTACAGCACGCCCTCCACCTCGATGGTCGAGATGTTCTCGCCGCCCGAAATGATGATGTCCTTCGAGCGGTCCTTCAGCTCGATGTAGCCGTCGGGGTGCAGCACGCCCAGGTCGCCGGTGTGGAACCAGCCGCCGGCGAAGCATTCCTCCGTCGCGCGCGGGTTCTTCAGGTAACCTTTCATCACCGTGTTGCCGCGCATCATCACCTCGCCCAGGGTCTGGCCGTCGGCGGGGACGATCTCCATGGTGGCCGGGTTCATCACTGTCAGCCCCTCCAGCGTCACGTAGTTGACGCCCTGGCGGGCCTTCAGGCGGGCGCGCTCGTCCAGCGGCAGCTCGTTCCACTCGTCGTGC
>Ga0196976_1000204_pt1 | contig 39972 bp, 33 predicted proteins | sample S3v_513CmetaG_FD_148644 | JGI IMG/M metagenome (GOLD analysis project Ga0196976, IMG submission 148644) | Soil microbial communities from Anza Borrego desert, Southern California, United States - S3+v_5-13C | ecosystem: Environmental > Terrestrial > Soil > Desert | place: USA: California... | reverse complement strand
TACCGTTGCAGCGCGGCCAGGATCTCCTCCGCCGAGCCGGGGACGACGCGCGGCGTGTCGATGTCCTCGACCCGCACCAGCCACCGCCCCCCCTCCGCCCGCGCGTACAGCCACGAGCCGACCGCGGCGACGAGGCTGCCGAGGTGGAGCGGGCCGGTGGGCGAGGGGGCGAAGCGGCCGGTGGTCACGGCGTGAGAAGCTACCACCATGCGACAGAGCGTCGGCATCATCGGAACGGGCTGGGTCGGCACGAGCGGCGCGATCGTCGTCACCGCGGGCCGCGGCGGGTGTCCCGGCGAGACGCGGCTCGACCTCCTGAAGCCTCTTCCATTTCGCTGCGGGATTCCTGCTCGATGATCGGCGTGACGATTCACCCGTGCCCGCCGCGAGCAGATTGTTCGTCGACCTTCTTGAAGCCGCGAAAACAATGGTCCCCCCTCGGCCGGGCTTTCCTTCGAACCGCGATCGACTCATGGCTTCAGCATGGTCGAAGCGAGGAGTGGACCAGTTGGATTGACGCCTTCTTGAAGACGGCAATGATTCCGATCCACTAAGATGCGCGCCATGAAGAACAACGCGCTCGTGGTCCTGGCCCTGCTCTTCGTGTCCCTTCCTCTCTTCGCCATCGACACCAACGCCGACAAGAACATCGAGAACCTCCGCAACGACCTGCACGCGCTGTCGCGCGTGACCGGCGTGGCCGAGGACCTCGGGCGGTCGCGGCAGGTGCTGCTGGCCATCACCGACGCCAACATCGAGACGCTGCGCGGGCCGCGCGGCGACGGCACGTACCAGTGGGCGTCGCTGCAGCGCGAGGAAGGGGGCCGCGTCACCGACGAGAAGACCATCGAGCACGTGCACACGGAGCAGGAGCTGCGCTACATCACGCTCACCGCGCCGAACGCCTATCGCGCCGAGATCGTCGTCCCGCGCAAGCGCGGCACCTTCGCGGCCAACAACCGCGTCTGGGTGCGCAATGTGATCGTCGACGCCACCGGCTTCGACGGGAAGACCATGCACCACGAGCTGGCCGTGAACGCCTGGGTCAACCCCGGCGACGCGACGGGCGTGGCGCTGCCGGACATCGCCAAGTCGGCCAAGGCCGTCTTCGAGCTCGGCGTCGAGAGCGGCAGCAAGGCCGCGGTGGCGCAGGTGGCGCTGGTGCAGGCCAAGCTCGTCGACGACGCCCGCAGCACGTACTACCCCGCCGTGACGAAGCTGGTGCAGGTCCGCGAGCTGGCCGCGGCCCGCGACATGAACCGCGGCGCGCTGAAGAACACGATCGACGAGGCCATCCTGGCCCTGCCGGGCGAGCTGGAACGGCGCGCCGCCGAACAGGCCCGCGCGGCCGAGGAGCGGCGGAACGCCGCCGTCGCCGGCACCCTGCGCGGCGCCATCGCCGTCGGCGACGCGACGCCCGACGTGACGGCGGAGCTGGCCGAGATCTCGCGCATGCTCGGCGGCACGCTGCAGGAGCAGACCGACGCGCGGGCGAGGCTCGAGGCGCTGCTCGCCAAACTGCGGCCGTGATCTGGAGTGCGCGAGCGCCAGCTCGCGCTCTCTATGCCGCAGCGCAAGCTGCGGCGGGGCGGGAGGCTGGCGCCTCCCGCATCCAAAGCGGCAGCTAACGCTGCCGCACTCCATAGACGAGCAGCTTGTGCTCGCCGTGTTGCCACTCGCCTTGCAACGTCTCGCCGATCCGTTCCGCCACGCGGATCGAGGGGGTGTTCTCCGGGTCGATGAGGCTGATCAGGTGATCGCGGTCCATCTCCTCGAAGGCGTAGCGCACGCAGCGGCGCGCGGCCTCGGTCGCGTAGCCCTTGCCCCACGACGCGCGGCCGAGGGTCCAGCCGAGCTCGAAGTCGGGCCACCCCTCGGGCTGGTGGAATCCGACCCGTCCGACGAAACGGTTCGTCTCCGTCTCGAACACGCCCCACATGCCGAAGCCGCGAAGGTGCCAGTGGCCGGCGATCACCGCCAGGTGACGCCAGGCGTCCTCGCGCGAGAGCTGCATGCGCGCGGTGTAGCGCGTGACCTCGGGGTCGCGGTGGACCTCGTAATACTCCTCGAAGTCGGACTCGTGCAACATCCGCAGCGTGAGCCGCTCGGTGGTCAGCGTCGGGGCCTCGAGAGGTGCTACTTTCACGGCGTGAAAGTCTACGTGGAGTGCCGCGGCTGATGCATGTCCGCATCGTGCTGGTCGAGCCGCTGGAGGCGGGGAACGTCGGCGCCGCGGCGCGGGCCATGAAGAACTTCGGCTTCACCGACCTCTGGATCGTGGGCGGCAAGAGCGAGCGCGTCGACGACGTGTCGGCGTGGTGGGCGGTCGGCGCGATCGACGTCGTGCAGAACGCCACGCGCGCCGCCACGCTGGAAGAGGCCCTGGCCGACTGCCACCTCACCGTGGCCACTACCGCGGTGCGCGGACGGCAGGTCTACGACCACCTCCAGCCCGCCGACGTCGCGGTCCTGGTGAACGAGCAGCTCGGCGAGGAGCACCGCATCGCCATCGTCTTCGGACGCGAGAAGTCGGGACTGACGGGACGCGAGGTGATGCTCTGCCAGCGCACGGCCTCCATCCCGACGTGGCCGGAGTTCCCGACCATGAACCTGGCCATGTCCGTGGCCATTTTCTGCTACGAGCTCGGCAAGGGGCTGCGTCCCGCGCCGAAGGAGCGCGAGCCGGCCGCGCACCAGCTGGTCAACGAGCTGACGAAGCAGACCCGCGCGCTCCTCGCCGAGATCGACTACTTCGGCGACAAGAGTCCCGACCGCGTGTGCGCGGAGCTGCAGGCCATGGTCGGGCGCGCGGCGCTGACGACCCGGGAGGCGTCGCTGCTGCTGGCCATGGTGCGGAAACTGTCATCCTGAGCAGCGCAGACGGCGAAGGACCCCCCGCCTACGGAGCGGGCACCGGGTTTCAGCAGGAGATCCTTCGCCGTCTGCGCGGCTCAGGATGACAGTACGCGGCCGGCCACGCAGAACACCCGCAGCGGATCCGAGGGGAGCGAATGGAACTTGATCTTCGCGAACCCCGCCTCCTTCAGCATCTGCATGGCCCGCTCCTCGCCCCACATCCGTCCCAGCGCCTCGCCGTCCTGGGCCAGGGCCATCGGCACCGCGTGCAGCAGCGAGAGCGCGTAGAGCATCGGCGCGTACGGATTGTCGGTGTTGCGGGCCAGGTGACTGGAGGCCGCCACCTCCTGCATCAGGAAGACGCCGTCGCGCTTGAGCGAGGCGGCGATGTTGCGCAGGGCCAGGCGCGGGAAAGCCTGCTCGTGGATCGACTCCAGCGCCAGCACGAGGTCGTAGCTGCGCGGCTCGTCGAGGCTGGCCACGTCTCCCACCGCGAGCTCGATGTTGCGCAGTCCCGACTCGTCGAGCCGCTCGTTCGCGTCGTCGATCGAGCGCTGGGAGATGTCGTAGCCGCGGAACGCCGAGCGGGGGAACATCCGGGCCATCACCATCAGCACCGCGCCGTCGCCGCAGCCGGCGTCCAGGACACAGGCCCCGGTGGAGAGGCGGTGCTCGATGCCCGGGACGAGCTCCAGCATGGCCCGGACGTAGTCCTCGTCGATCATCCGCCGCTTCTCGGCCTCGAGCAGCGCGTGCACCCGGTCGTACGCCTCCGGGACGACGCCGCCGCCGCTGACGAAGCCCGCCACGACCAGGTCCTCGACCCCCGCCAGCAGCGAAAGCAGCTCCGTGGCGGGGGCCAGATTGGCGCTTCCGGCCGCCCGCGTCAGGACGGCCGCGTACTCGACCGGAAGAAAATACGTGCCCGTTCGCACGTCGTAGTGCACGATACGCGCGGCCGTCATGGCCGCCAGCCACTCGCGCACGTAGCGTTCGGTCAGTCCGGCCGCCGCGGCGACGTCGTGGCTGGTCGAGGGAGGAAGAGCAGCCATTGTGTCGAACAGACGGGTGCGGTGGCCGATGCTGATGAGCAGCGCCACGAAGCCGCCGTTCAACGTGCGGCCGATTCGGCTCGCGTACACATCTGCGCTGGTCAAGGGCTCCATGTTCATGACGGACATCGTTCCTCCCATCGGGATGTAAACGGTTACAGCAAAGTAGAGTCACCCCGGTTTGCAATCCGGGAGAGAATGTGGGGAAAGTTCGGGATCATCCGCGCGTATGTTCCGTTTTGGTGAGTTCGAGCTCGATTTAGACCGCTACGAGTTGCGTCGCGGCGGCGAAGCCGTGAAGGCCGAGCCCCGGGTGCTGGAGGTGCTGAACTACCTCATCGAGCGCCGCGACCGCGTGGTGCCGAAGGAGGAGCTGCTCGACACGCTCTGGGCCGACGTGCACGTTTCCGACTCCGCGCTGACCACGGCCATCCGCGACGCCCGGCGCGCGCTCAGCGACTCGCCGACCGACCCCCGCTGGATCCGCACGATCTACGGCCGCGGTTTCCGTTTCGTGGGACTGGTCGACGATCACGCCGCCGCGGCCGCCCCGGCCCCCGCGCCGGCCGCGCTCCCGCCGGCGGACGACAAGTCGATCGCCGTGCTCCCCTTCACCGACCTCAGCCCCGCGCACGACCAGAAGCATTTCTGCGAGGGGATCGCCGAGGAGCTGATCAACACGCTGACGCGCCTCCGCGAAGTGCGCGTGGTGTCGCGCGCCATGGCCTTCGATTTCAGCGAGGACGACGACGTGCGCCTCCTCGGCACGAGGCTGGGGGTGCGCCACGTGCTGCGCGGCAGCGTGCGCAAGGCCGAGGAGCGGCTGCGCATCACGGTGCACCTCGTCGACACGCGCAAGGGACACCACGTCTGGAGCGAAAAGTACGACCGCAACGTCGGCGACATCTTCGCGCTGCAGGAAGAGATCGCGGACCGCACCGCCCGCGTGCTCCTCGGCGTGGTGGCCGACATCCACGCGCTGCGCTCCACGCCGGTGCGCATCGACGCGTACGAGTTCCACCTGCGCGGGCGGCAGCACCTGGCCGAGGGGACGCCGGAGAGCTTCGACGCCGCGGTGGGGATGTTCGAGCTGGCCATCGACTTCGACGCCGAGTACGCGCCGGCGCACGCGGGCCTGGCCGACGCGCTGGCCGAGCTCTACACGATCCGCGGCGATGCCGGGCTGCGCGCGCGGGCGGAGGACGCGGCGAAGCGCGCGGTGGAGCTGGCGCCGGGGCTGGCCGAGACGCACATCAGCCACGGCCACGTGCTCATCGCCGAGGAGCGCTACGCCGAGGCGGCCCAGGAGCTCGAGCTGGCCATGTCCATCAATCCGCGGTCGTCGCAGGCGTACTACCGGATGGGTCACCTCCTCGTGCGCGAGGCCAGGCTGGAGGAGGCGGCGGAGATGTTCGAGCGCGCCGCCGAGCTCGAGCCGGCCGACTTCCGCCCGCCGCTGCAGCTCGTCTGGATCTATCGCACGCTGGGACGCGACGCGGAGTCGCGCGAGGCGGAGGCGCGCACGGCCGCCCTCCGCGCCATCCGCACGCGGTGATATGGAGTGCGGCAACGCCAGTTGCCGCTCTCGATTGCCGCAACGCCAGTTGCGGCAGCTTGCGCTGCCGCGATCCAGAGCGGCAACTGGCGTTGCCGCACTCCATAATGCGCTCCCTCATGCTCTTCGATCCCCTGACCCTCCGCTCCGTCACCTTCAAGAACCGCATCTGGGTCTCCCCGATGTGCCAGTACTCGAGCGACGACGGGATGCCGAACGACTGGCACTTCGTGCACCTCGGCAGCCGCGCCGTCGGCGGCGCGGGACTGGTGATCGTCGAGGCCAGCGGCGTCTCTCCCGAAGGGCGGATCACCGCATGGGACAGCGGCCTCTGGTCGGAAGCGCACGCGGACGCGTTCCGCCGCATCGTCGACTTCATCCACGGGCAGGGCTCCGTGGCCGGCATTCAGCTCGCACACGCCGGACGCAAGGCGTCGACGGACGCGCCGTGGCGCGGCGGCAAGTACATCACCGAGGGGCCGCACGCGTGGACGCCGCTCGCGCCGAGCGCGATCCCCTTCCGCGACGGCGACCCGGTGCCGCACGCACTCACCGCCGCGGAGATCGACGCGATCGTGGAGCAGTTCGCGGCCTCCGCGCGGCTCGCGCTCCGCGCCGGATTCAAGGTCGTCGAGATCCACGCCGCGCACGGCTATCTCCTGCACGAGTTCCTCTCGCCGCTCACCAACACGCGCGACGACGAATACGGCGGCTCGCTGGAGAACCGCATGCGCCTGACGTTGCGCGTGACGCAACGCGTGCGCGAGGTCTGGCCGGACGAGCTCCCGCTCTTCGTGCGCATTTCCGCGACCGACTGGGCGGACGGCGGGTGGGACATCCTCCAGTCGGTCGAGCTGGCGAAGCGCCTGCGCCCCCTCGGCGCCGACCTCGTCGACTGCTCCAGCGGCGGCGCCGTGCCGCACGCCAAGATCGAGCTCGGCCCCGGCTACCAGGTGCCGTTCGCGCGCGCCATCCGTCACGAGGCCGGCGTGCCGGCGGGTGCGGTGGGCCTCATCACCGACGCGCAACAGGCCGAGACGATCGTGCGCGAAGGCAGCGCGGACGCCGTCCTCCTCGCGCGCCAGATGCTGCGCGACCCGTACACGCCGTTGCACTGGGCGCAACAGCTCGGCGTGGACGTGAAGTGGCCCGATCAATACGGGCGGTCGAAGTAGTTGTTGTCGGTTGTCGGCTGTCAGTTGTCTGTGCGGTCCTGCGCTGCGGCACAGACAACCGAGAACCGACAACCGACAACACGGCTCGTCACAGCTTCAACACCAGCTTCGTCATGTCGTGCTGGTTCCCGTCCGGGTCCGTTCCGTAGCCCTCCTGCACGTAGGACGTGAAGCCGAGGCCTTCCAGCGTCTTCACGGCGTCGGCCTCGAGGTCGCTGATGAGCATGCAGCTGGCGTGGCGCATGCCGCGCTCGCGGGCGATGTTGAGCAGCTGCTTGACCAGCAGCGTGCCCATGCCGACGCCGCGCCATTGCGGGTCGATCATCCACTTGATGCGGCCGACCAGGCGCAGCGGGCCGCCGCGGCGCATGTGCAGCGTGGCGTCGGCCACGACGCGGTTGCCGTCGAGGGCCAGCAGCGGGAAGACTTTCGAGTAGTCGACCTCGCGGCCCCACGCTTCGATCAGCGAGCGGTTGTCCACGTTGTCCCACGCGAACCTCCGGTACTCGACCGGCATGCGGTGGAAGAAGTCGTAGAGGGCGTCGACGTCTTTATCGGCGAAGGGGCGGAGGAGCACGCGGCGGCCGTCACGAAGTGCGGCCTCCTGCGGATAGCGATGCGGCAAGCGGACCTCCGAAGGTCAGTCCCCTCTCCCCGCCTCGGGGAGAGGGTCAGGGTGAGGGGGCTCTTTACTTCTTCGAGCCGAGGATCGCGTCCTTGGCGGCTTTGGCGATGCGGAACTTGAGCACCTTCTTGGCCGGGATCTTGATCGCCTCGCCGGTGGCCGGGTTGCGGCCGGTGCGCGCCTTGCGGTTCACCAGCACGAGCTTTCCGAGTCCGGGGAGGGTGAAGCCCTTCTTCGCTTCCTTGTACGCGACGGCGCCGAGCACCTCGAGCATGCGCACCGCGGTCTTGCGCGGAACCTCGGTCTCTTCGGCGATGTGATTGATGAGCTGCGACTTGGTCATTGGGCCTGCTGCCATGTGTGGGGTGTTTCTCCTTTCGGCGTTTTGTCCTTGCGGGACGCGGTCGCAATGTAGTCGCGAACGCGTCGATGCGCAATCGTTTTTTCTCGTTTTTCGGCCAGAAAACGTGGGTTTTTAGAACTTGACAAGCAGAGCGGCGAAGAGTGCGCCGCCCCCCTTTCTCCACCAAACCAGGGTGGCATGCTTCGTGGTCCTCCCGCGGCATGATCGAGCGTCTGGCCCGGCTGGGGTACGCAGCCATCGGTGTGGTCTACATGATCGTCGGAGGACTGGCCGCCGCTGCCGGATTCGGCAAGGGGGGCGCGACCGGCGGACACGAGACGGCGTTCCAGTTCATCCTCGAACAGCCCTTCGGCAAGGTGGCCCTGGCCATCATCGCCCTGGGCATGATCGGCTACGTGCTCTGGCGCTTCATCAGCGCGGCCACGGACTCCGAGCACCGCGGCAGCGACGCGAAGGGACTGGCCATCCGCGCGGGGAGCATCGGGCGCGGACTGGCCTATGCGGCCATCTGCGTCGAGGTGATCCGCATCCTGACCAAGGGGGGCTCCGGCGGCGGAGGCGGCGAGCAGCAGGCCAGGCACTGGACCGCGGAGATCATGGACAAGCCGTTCGGACGCTGGCTCATCGCCGCGGTAGGCCTCGGCATCGTGGCCTACGGCGCGTATCAGCTCTACGCGGCCTGGGACGCGAAGCTGAGCAAGCGCCTCTCCCTCGGCCAGATGGACGATCGGGTGCGCCGCAAGGTCGTGACCATCTCGCGCTTCGGCATCGGCGCGCGCGGCATCGTCTTCTTCGTCATCGGCGGCTCGCTGGTGATGGCCGCGCTGAAGCACAACCCGAGCGCCGCGCACGGCACGTCGGGCGCGCTCGCCGCGCTGCCGCCGCTCGCCCTCGGGTTCGTGGGCCTGGGGCTGGCGGCGTACGGCGTGTACGCGCTGGTGAACGCGCGCTACCGGCGCATCACGACCTGACTCTTCGCCGCCGCGAACACCTTCTCTTTCGTGAACGGCACGTTCCACTTCGTCACGCCGAGGAAGTCGTCGTAGTGTGGGGAGAACGGATTGCCGGACTGGCCCAGCGCGCCGGCGAGTGAGAACGCGTCGACGTCCGACCAGTCGAGGACGAAGCGCATGCTCGGACCGACGTGGGCGCGGAAGTGGCCGTCGCGGTAGCTGAAAAAGTTCGCGTTCAGCGTACCCGGATCGCCCCAGCCGGGGAGCGGACCGCGATTCAGCCGCAGGAACCAGTCCAGCGCCTTCACGCGCGCCAGCGGATGGCGCACGGTGAGCGTGCAGGCCTCCCCCCACGTGCGGCCGCCGGCAATCTCCTTCGCCTCGGCCATGGCCCGCGCGGAGACGTCGGCGATCGACTCGACGCGCGGCGTGCGCCGGTCGTCGATGGCCGGGGTGCGCCGCGTCAGCGCCTCGTCGAGCAGCACGCGCCCCGTGTCCCACTCCTCCCCCAGCTCGTCCTCGAAGATGGCCCGCGGCAGGCGACGCCACCATGCGGCGAAGAGCGCCGCGGCGCGGCTGTCGGGACTCATACGCGCGTCCCACGTCTCCAGCAGGCGCGCCTCTTCCGGCAAACGCGCGGCGCGCGCCCCCTGCACCGCCAGCGCCTTCCATCGCAGCGCCAGCCCCGAGGTGAGATCGAGCTGCATGGCATGCATGTCCGCGTTCGACTGCAGCAGCGCGACGGCCCGCGTGATCCGGTACGGATCGTAAAACCCCGGGATGTCGTCGTGCGACGGCCGGTTGTTGCAGCTCGCCAGGAACCCTTGCGCCGGATTCAACGCGTGCGGCGTCTGCGAGAGCGGACGATAGCCGCGCCACGCCTGGTCCGCCTTCTGCCGCACGTACGAGTCGAAGTCGCGGACCGGCACCGGCGCGCCGAGCTGGTAGCCGATGTTGCCGTGGCGGTCGGAGTAGAGCCAGTTCGCGTCGAGCGCGCCGAAGCCGGTCACCGCGCGGCGGAACTCGTCGAAGCTCCGCGCCTTCTGCAGGCGCAGCGCGGCGTCGGTGATGCTCGCGGGCGGGAAGTCGAAGCCGGCCCAGTGCAGCGACGTCTTTTCGTCGATCATCACGCCGCGGGCGCCGTACCGCACCTCCAGCACGCGCGGCTTCGCTTCCCCCTTGACTTTGATCTCTTCGCGGGCTGAAGCCCGCGGCACATCGTCGTAGTAGTCGATCACGTCGACCGAGGCCACGGTGAAGGAGAAGGCGATCTGCCCGTTGTGCCCCATCACCACGAACGGCGCGCCGGCATACGTCGCGCCGACGACGTGCAGCCCCTCCTCCGAGTGCAGGCCGGCCAGGTACCAGAGCCCCGGCGCCTGGTCGATGGAGAGGTGCGGATCGGCGGCGTGCAGCGCCGCGCGCGACCCGGAGCGCGACGGCGCCACGACCCACGAGTTCGACGCGGTGGTGATGCGGAGGTCGGGCACGGTCGGCGGCGACCACGGATGTCCCGCGTTCGCCAGCGCGCTGGCCTCCATCCCGAGCTTCTCGATGAGCTGCTGGTAGCGGCGGTCCTGGTCCATCAGCTCGTGCGAAAACCACGTCTGATACGCGCTGACGGCCAGGCAGTCCTCGAGCGTCCATGGGCGCGGCGTGAGGCGCAGGAGGACGAATTCCGGCGGCAGCAGTCTCGCGCGGGCGAGGTATGCGTTCACGCCGTCGACGTAACGCTGCGCGGCCAGCCGCGCCGCGGGGGTGAGCTGCGACGCGTCGGCGCGGCGCGCGTAGCCGATGCGCCGCTGCCGGACGTCGGTCTCGTACGCCGCCTCGCCGAACACCTCGGACAGCTCGCCGCGCGCCAGCCGCCGCACCAGCTCCATCTGGAAGAGCCGCTCCGACGCGTGCAGCCAGCCGATGGCGTAGAACGCGTCGCCGTCCGTCTTCGCCCAGACCTGCGGGATCCCTTTCGCGTCGAAGGTGATCGTCGCGTCGATCCCGGCGTCGACGGTGCCGTCGTACTGCGCGACCGAGCGCGCCAGGTACGCGCGGCCGCCGAACCAGGCCAGGAGGGCGAGGATCGCCAGGACGAGGAGAGTGCGGAGGGCGATGCGCACGGCCCCCGAGTATAGAGCCCCAGACGTAGGGCGGGCTTCAGCCCGCCGCTCGGGCGGGGTGGGCGCGCTGAAGCCCTACGCCACCCACCCACGGGGGAGGCGGGCTGAAGCCCGCCCTACGTTTCCCACTCCGCGGCGTCACCCACCTGAATCACGCCGCCTTCGACGATCTCTCCATACGCGCCGCCGCGCCAGCGCGGCTGCAGCGCCGCGCGCAGTCCCGGCTGCGCCTCTTCCATCTGCTCGCAGGGGCGGGTCTCGTTGTAGATGCGCACACGCATCGGGCCGATGCGCAGCGTGCGTCCGCGCATCCCCTCCAGATCGATGCCGCGCAGCATCACGTTCGCGCGGCGCGCCGTGGGGTGCACGTCCACGCCGAGCTCCTCGCACGCTTCCTTCCAGCGCGACTCGTCGATGAGAGTGACCTGCCGTTTCCCGCCCTGATTCGCGTTGCCGGCCAGTCCGCGTCCCGGCACCGCCTCGGCGAACATCACCGGGTCCATCGGGCCGCCCTTGAAGCGCTTCAACCAGATCTTCACCACTTCGCCACGGTTCATCGCGGGTGATTGTCCCACCATCTCTTCATGTGGAAATGGCTCGAGCAGCGCAGGGAGTTCGGGATGTTCTTCGTCCGCCTCATCGTCGGCTTTCACCTGATCCACGGGACGGCGGACAACGTCTTCTCCTGGGCGCGCATGCTGGAGTTCCGCGACTTCCTGGCCGGGCGCGGCGTCCCCTTCCCGCTCTTCGCGGCGAACCTCTCCGCCTGGGCGCAATTCCTCTGCGGGATCCTCTTCATCCTCGGCCTGTTCCTCCGTCCGGCCGCGGTGGTGATGATCGTCAACTTCATCTGCGCGCTGATCATCGCCCACCGCACCGGCGGCTATCAGCCGGCGTCGGCCGCGCTGTTCATGCTCTTCTCGTCGCTGGCCTTCCTCATTCACGGGCCTGGGCGGCCTGCGCTTGCGCGGCGAGATAGCGCGTAACGGCCTCGATCTCCCGCGCGCGCAGCGTCGCGCACTCGTGCACCTGCTCCTCCACGCGCGCCAGCGAGCGCTCGTAGCCGGTCACCTTCTTCTCGGCGAAGAACTGTTTCGCGCGCGTCACGCGGTCGGGCTCGCAGCCGCCGGCGATGAAGCCCATGCCGGCGGTATACGCCGGCGGCAGCTTCTTCATCACGGCGTCGTAGTTCGCGAGCACCCACTGGAAGAACTCCTCGCGCTCGGCCGCGTCGTCGGTATCGCCGACCAGCGTGAAGACTTCGGTCGGCCGCACCGCCGCGGTCAGCGCGTACTCGCGCACACGCTTCTTGACGGCCGGATCGTCGAACTGGCTCATGCCGTTCAGGAAGCGGGAGCGGTCGGTGGGCGTGGCCGCGGACTCGAAGCGCTTGCGGTACTCCTCGAACAGCGCCTCGTCGCCGCGCGTGGCCGACAGCGCGACGATCGGTCCCGCCAGCGTCGGCTCGACCGACTTCGGGTCCTGCAGGTACTTCGGCAACTGCTCGCGCACGTACGCCCAGACGCGCTCGTCGTCGCCGTACAGGGCCAGCGAGGAGACGAGGCCGGGGCGGAGCGAGGTCACGGCGAACGATTCATCCGGCCGCGGCGTGAAGCCGATGCGCTCCAGCACCGGGCCGAGGATGCGCCGCACGTACGGGACGAAGCGGGGAGCGTTCTCCGCGGTGACGAACGTGGCGCGCACCTGCGACATCGCGCCGAAGAGCGCGCCGGCCACGTGCGGGTCGCGGTCGGCGGCGAACCCTTCCAGGAGCTGCAGGTACGTGTCGCCGGGCAGCGTGCCGGCGCGGAAGAGCGCGCCGAGGTTGCCGATGAAGGCCAGCCGCTCCCGCGGCTCCAGCACTTCCGGGGCGCGCTTCGCCAGCGCGGCCAGCTCCGCCTCCGGCATCACCCAGCGGTAATAGCCGGCCGCGTTCGCGTCCGGATAGATCCACTCCGGGCGGGCGCCGTCGAGCGTCACCGTCTTCGACGGCGCGTCGAGCAGCACCGCCTTCTTGCCGCCGGCGTAGCGCAGCGTCACCGGGATCTTCCACGAGACCGGCTTCGCCTCGCCGGTCGTGAAGCGCCGCTGCGACAGGCGCAGGGCGTTCGGCCCCGTGCGCTCGATCGTGACCAGCGGGACGCCCGGCTGCGCGATGAACGTCTCCATCGCCTCGGCCGTGCCGGGCGGCGCGTGCCTGGCCAGCGAGGCGAAGAACTCCTCCGCCGTCGCGTTCCCCCACGCGTTCGCTTTCAGGTGATCGAGCACCCCCTGGCGGAACTTCTCGGGGCCGATCCACTGCTCGAACATCGACAGCACGGCCTTCCCTTTGTTGTAAGCCAGGCCGACGCTCTGCAGCAGCTCGTGCGGCTGGATGTCCGGGCGGCGGATGGGATCGGCCGTCGCGCGCGCGTCGCTCGCCATCACTCCCTGCACGCTCTGCAGCTCGCTGACGGCGTGCTCGAACTCGGGGAAGACCTGGTCGGTGATCTTGTCGCCCATCCAGTCGGCGAACGACTCGTTCAGCCAGAGATCGTTCCACCACTCCATGGTCACCAGATCGCCGAACCACATGTGCGCCAGCTCGTGCGCGGTGACGCTGGCCAGGCTCCGGCGCTGCCCCGGCGTGGCCGTGGCGGGATCGAGGAGGAGGATCGTGTCGCGATACGTGATCGCGCCGGGGTTCTCCATCGCCCCGGCCCAGTACTCCGGCACGGCGATGAGGTCGATCTTCTCGTACGGATACTTGCCGCCGAAGTACTTCTCCATCGCCGCCAGCAGCGGCGGGGTCACCTTCACGGCCATGCCGGCCAGGCGGCCCTGCCCCTTCGGCGAGACCACGCGTCCCGGCACGCCCAGCCCCTCGATCGGCGTGTAGTCGAACTTCCCGACCGCCAGGGCGAGGAGATACGACGGCAGCGGCTTGGTACGCGCGAAGTGGATCGTCTTCGTCTCCCCGGCGGTCGACTCCGACGTCACGGGGGTGTTCGAGACCGCGTCGTACTGCGCGGGGATGGTCACCGAGAGCTGATAGGGGATCTTGAAGCGCGGCTCGTCCCAGATCGGGAAGGCGCGGCGGGCGTCGATGGCCTCGAGCTGCGTGAAGAGGTACGGCTCGCCGTCCCGGGTGGCCATCTTGTAGAGGCCGACCGCCTGGCGGTTGTATTGATTGTTGAAGGTGACGTGCAGCGTGTGCCGTCCCGGCTGCAGCCGCTCGCCGGGCCGGACGATCACCGTGTCCCCCTCGCCGGCGGTGTAGACCGCGTCGATCGGACGCGCGCCCCGGCTCAGGCGCAGCGAGACGATGGAGAGGTCCTGCGCGTGGAAGTTGAACGTGCGCGCCGGGCGCTGCACGTTCAGCTCGACTTCCACCGAGCCGCGGAAGGTGTCCAGGCGCGGATCGAGCTCGAGGGCGATGGACTGCGTGACCGGCCGGACGTCGTCGCCGAGGCGGACCGTGGCGGCGTGCAGGAGCGGGGCGAAGGCGAGCAGGAGCAGGGCGAGGGCGCGCTTCATGGACGGAGCATACCGTCTTCCACGTTCACGGCTCCGTTACAAAACAGCGCGGAACCTTGCACTGACTACAAACGTAGTCCATACTGATTACAAACGTAGTCAGAAGGAGGCAGACAGTGACGCGCACCCCGCCGATCACCGACGCCGAGTGGGAAGTGATGAATGTGCTCTGGGAGAAGTCGCCGCGGACGGCCATGGAAGTCGCGGAGGCGCTCGACCGGCACCCGAAGACCGTGAAGACGCTCCTCGGCCGCCTGGCGCGCAAGAACGTGTTGCGCTACCGGGAGGAAGGGAATCGCTACGTCTACTCGGCGGCCATCCCGCGGCAGCGGTACGTGCGCGAGGAGTCGGCGTCGTTCATCGACCGCGTGTTCGGCGGTGAGACGACGCCCGCGCTCGTGCACTTCGTCCGCAGCTCGCGGCTGTCGCAGGAGGAGATCGACGAGCTGCGCCGGATCCTCGACGAGAAGGCGGGGGCGGAGTGATGACCGCCGCGCTCGCGTCGTGGCTCTTCGCGGCAACGTGGAAGGGAACGCTGCTGGTTGCGTTCGCGCTCGTGGTGCACCGCGTGGCGCGCAATCGCATCCCGTCGCGCTGGCTCTGCGCGTTGCTGCTCGTGGCCGTCCTGCGCCTGCTCGCGCCGGTGGCGCCGGCGACCACGTTCAGCGTCTTCAACCTCGTCCCCGCGGCGGAGCCCGGCCCGCCGGTGGAGATCGTGGCTGGAAAAGCGCTGGAACGTGCACCGCGCATCCCGGTGGCCGTACGCACCGCCACTCCCCCTCCGCAACGTCCATGGATTCCGCTGCTCCTCGGCCTCTGGGCCACTGGCGCGGCGTTTTTCATGATTCGGGCAGTGGCGCAGACGGTCCGCTTCCGGCGTCGTCTGCGGTTCGCGCGCGCGGTCGATCTCGGCCCGCTGCTCGACGATTGCCGCGAGGCGCTGCACCTCCGGCGCGGCGTGCGCGTCGCCGTGACGGAGGCCGTGGCCGCGCCGTCGCTGCACGGCTGGCTGCGGCCGATGCTGCTCCTTCCCGACGGGTTTCTCGAGTCGTTTTCGCGCGAGCAGCTGCGGTACGCCGTGCTGCACGAGCTCGCGCACCTGCGCCGTTCCGATGTCCTGGTCAACTGGATCGCCACGGCGGCCGCCGCGCTGCACTGGTTCAACCCCCTGGTCCGCCTGGCCCTGGCGCGGCTGGCCGAGGAGCGGGAGCTCGCCTGTGACGAGCTCGCGCTCGCGGCCCTGCGCGCCGAGGAGCGCCAGGCCTACGGCGGGACCGTGCTGGAGATCGTGGACCGGCTGCGCACCACGCAGCTCGTCCCCGCGCTCGTCGGCATGACCGCCACCCCTCAACAACTGAAAAGGAGAATTGTGATGATTGCCTCGTTCAAACAACCCCGCTACTCGGTCCTCTTCGCGGCCATGGTCGTCGCGGTCGGACTGGTCACCCTCACCGACGCCCAGGCCCACGAGCCGCGCGTCATGCACTTCAAGACCGGCGCGCCGCTCTCGCCCGAGGCGCACGCGATCGTGCAGTCGCTGGAGAAGCCGGTCACCCTCGACCTGAAGTCGGCCAGCGTCCACGACGCGCTCTTCGCGATCACGAATGCCACCGGCGTGAACTTCACCATCACCGACGGCGCGGTCGACTCCGCCCTGCGCCTCAACATCCAGGGCGAGACCATCCCCGCGCACATGGTGCTGCTGGAGACGTCCTCGGCCGCCGGCCTGGCGGTGAAGTTCACCGACACGGGCGTCGAGATCCTGAAGGCGCCGGCCGAGCTGGAGCGGCACCCCCACGGCGAGGGCGACCGCGTGATGTTCATGCGCAAGATCGAAGGCGCCGGCGGCGAGCCCCCCGCAATGCCGCTCCGCGAGCCCGGCCAGCGCCCCCTCCGGTTCGCCATCGAGGCGGAGCACGACGGTTCGTCCGACGTGCGCAAGGTGACCCTGCGCGACGAGGATGGACAGACCACGGGGACGCTGCGGATCGAGGTGTTGAAGTAACAGTTGCCCCGCCCGGAGAGACGGGCTGAAGCCCGTCCTACGTCGAGCACGTTTTGCGCGACGAACGCACTTGACGTAGGGCGGGCTTCAGCCCGCCTCTCCGGGGCGTATGATGTAACGCATGCGAGTGTTCGCGCTGTTCGTCGCGCTCGTTGCAGCCCTCACCACCTTCGCCCATCCCGGTGCCGCGATCGCGGTGGCGAACGATGGGCGCGTCTGGTTTGTCGACACGGGCGGCGGCGTGTTCTCGTTTCACAACGGACGCGTGGCGCGGCACGAGGGGGCGGCGTATCACTGGTTCGCCTTCGATCCGCAGGGGCGCTTCCGCAACACGCGCTGGCCGCACATTCCGGGCGGCACGATCACCGTCGCGGGTCCGGTGATTCTGTCGAGCGATCTGCCGGTCACCATCGGCACCGACGGCATCTTCTACTATCCCGAGGGCGGGCGGCGCATCGTCGGCGTGCGGCCGAACGGCACGACGAGCGTGCGCGCCACGCTGCCCGGAACGCAGCAGTGGATCAACGGACTGGCCCCGGGACCGGACGGCACGCTCTACTACACCGAGGACGCGGCGGTGCGGAAGATCGACACGCGGGGGCGCGTGACCACCGTCGCCGAGCGGATCGCCGTGCCGAACTGCGTCTCGATTCCGGGCAACACGCGGCCGTACCTGCGCGGCCTCGCCGTCGCGCCGGACGGCACGGTCTACGTCGCCGCCTCGGGATGCGGCGCGCTGCTGAAGATCGATCCCCGCGGACGCGTCGCGCCGCTCCTGCGCACCTCGTCGCCCTGGGCGGCCACCGACGTCGCGCTGCGGGACGGCGAGGTGTACGTGCTCGAGTACTCGCACACCGTTTCCGAGGAAGACCGCACGCTGTGGTTCCCGCGCGTGCGGAAGATCGGGCGCGACGGCAAGGTGACGGTGGTCGGGCAGATCACGGCGCGGGAGCGCGCCGCCACTCGTCGATGAGGTTGGCCACCAGGCCCGTCCATCCCGTCTGATGCGAGGCGCCGAGGCCTTCGCCGGTCTCGCCGTGGAAATACTCGTAGAAGAGGATGAGGTCGCGCCAGTGCGGGTCGTGCGCGAAGAGCTCCGCCTTGCGCGACCCGCGCGGGCCGTTCACGGGACGGTAGCCGTCCGTGTCGGGGATGAAGATGTGGATCATCCGCTCCGCCAGCGTGGCGGCCACGCCGGTGAGCGTCACGCTGCGCGCCGCCTGCGGCGTCGTCGCGGCCGTACGCGGCGGACGGCCCGCGCCGCCGCCGATGCCTTCCGTCGCGCGGGATCCTTCCGCGTTGTGCGCGTCGCTGACGTCGCAGTGCACGTCGCGCACGGTGACGCGGATCTCGTCGCCGAATGCCTTCTCCAGCTTGCGCAGCGTCTCGATCATCAGGAACGTCGTCGGGAACCAGACCGGCCCGCGCCAGTTGCTGTTCCCCCCTTTCAGGAATCCCGCCGCCTCGGCAGGCTCGTAGCGCACCGCCGAGCCGGCGAACGTGAACGGGTGCTGCTCGTGAAACTTGCTCAGGCTGCGCATGCCGTACGGGGAGAGGAACTCGTCCGGGTCGACCACGCGCGCCAGGAGCTGCTGCAACTGCTCCTGATCGACCACCGCCAGGACGTGCGTGCGGTCGTGGTCGTGATCGACCGTCGTCACGCAGTGCTCCACGATGTCGCGGCGGAAACGGAGGAACCACTCCATGTCGCGGCGGAAACCGGGGAACGGCGCGATCCACTTCTCCTCCAGCCGCTCCACCGCGTACAGCGGGATCAGGCCCACCAGCGAGCGCACGCGGAACGGGACGATCGTGCCGTCGGGCCAGCGCAGCACGTCGTAGAAGAAGCCGTCGTCGTCGTCCCAGAGCGTGCGGTTGCCGTGCATCATCTTCATGGCCGCACCGATGTAGACGTAGTGCTCGAAGAACTTCGTGGCCAGGCTCTCGTAGGTCGGGTTGGTCTTGGCCAGCTCGAGGGCGATGCGCATCATCACCAGCGAGTACATCCCCATCCACCCCGTGCCGTCGCTCTGCTCCAGCACCGCGCCACCGGGGAGCGGGCGGCTGCGGTCGAAGACGGCGATGTTGTCCAGGCCGAGGAAGCCTCCCTCGAAGACATTGTTCCCCTCGCGGTCCACCTTGTTCACCCACCAGGTGAAGTTGAGCAGGAGCTTGTGGAAGCACTTCTCGAGGAAGGCCACGTCCCCCTTGCCGCCGCGGATGCGGTCCATGTTGTAGACACGCCAGACGGCCCAGCAGAGCACGGGCGGGTTGGAGTCGGAGAACTCCCATTCGTAGGCGGCGATCTGGCCGTTGGGATGCTGGAACTGCTCGAAGAGCATGAGCCAGAGCTGCTCTTTGGCGAACTCGGGGTCGATCAGCGCGAACGTGACGGCGTGAAAGGCGAGGTCCCAGGCCGCGAACCACGGGTACTCCCACTTGTCCGGCATGGAGAGGATGCGCATGGAGTTGAGGTGGCGCCAGCGGCTGTTGCGGCCGCGCAGGCGCGCCTCCGGCGGCGGATGCGCGGGATCGTCGCCGTCGAGCCAGACGTCGACGTCGAAGAGGTAGCTCTGCCGCGTCCAGAGCATGCCGGCGAAGGCCTGGCGCTGGATGGCTTTCTCCTGTGCGCTCGCGTGCGGGGGATGGATGGAGGCGTAGAAGTCGTCGGCTTCCTGTTTGCGCTGCTCGACGATCGCCTCGAGATCGGCGCTCAACGCAGGTCGGGCTTCAGCCCGCCCCTCCACGTGGGGGGTCGGGCTGAAGCCCGACCTACGTTCGCTCTCGTACGGCCGCAGGCGCATCAACATGGTCGCGCTGTCGCCCGGATCGATTTCGTGCCGCACCCACGCGCATGCCTTCGTGCCGTGGTGGCTCGGGTTCGTGGCCGTGTGATCGCCTTCGACGATGTAGCGGTGGAAGGCGTCCTTCGTGAAGTGGCTGCGGGAGGGGGCGCCCCAGAGCCGCCCGGCGTTCGTTTCGTTGTCGGTGAAGAGCGTCCTGCAGTCGCCGGCGATCTCCAGGACTCTTTTGCCGATTCTCGTTTCGTGCACGAGGCCTTCGAGCGGCGGGGCGTCGGTGTCGTCGGCCACGAGGCCGGTGCCGTCGTGATGGATGCGCGGCGTGGCGGCGCGGCCGTGCCACGCCCAGGTGTTGCGGAACCAGAGGTTGGGGATGAAGTGGATCGGCGCGCGGTCGGGGCCGCGGTTGTGCGCGGTGACGCGGAAGACGAGCGACTCCGGATCTTCCTTGGCGATCTCGATCTCGATGTCGAAGTAGCGGCCGTCGTCGAAGATGCCGGTGTCGATCAGCTCCAGCTCCGGATCGCCGACGCCGCGGCGGCGGCTCTCCTCGACGAGCTGCAGGTACGGATACGCGCGCTGCGGATACTTGTAGAGCATGCGCTGGTAGGCATGGCTCGGCAGCGCGTCGAGGTAGAAGTAACACTCCTTCACGTCCTCGCCGTGGTTCCCCTCGGTCGGCACGAGCCCGAAGAAGCGCTCCTTGAGAATGGGATCGCGCTCGTTCCAGAAAGCCATGGCCCAGCAGAGGATCTGGTAGCGGTCGCAGAAGCCGGCGATGCCGTCCTCCCCCCAGCGGTACGCGCGCGAGCGGGCGTGGTCGTGCGGGAAGTGGCGCCACGGATCGCCGTCGGCGCTGTAGTCCTCGCGCACCGTGCCCCACGCGCGGTCGGCGAGGTAGGGGCCCCAGTTGCGCCACTCTTGCGGATCGACCAGGCGCGCGCGCTCGGCGTTCATGCGGGGGCCATTATGGAGTGCGGCAGCGCCAGCTGCCGCTTTCCATGCGGCAGCCGCAGCTGCCGCGGGCGGGCAGAGGCTGGCGCCTCCGCCATCGAGAGCGGCAGCTGGCGCTGCCGCACTCCATAATGGCGACATGCTCGTTTTGATTTTGATTGCCACCGTTGCGGGCGTTGCCGTGGCGTTGCAGGGGCAGGTCATGGGGGCCGCCGATCGCGCGGCGGGGACGGCCGCCAGCGTCTTCGTCACCTACGGCACCGGCGGCGTGCTGGCCACTCTCTACTTCCTCGCCAGCGGCGCCTCGCTCCGCAAAGTGCCGTGGTTCTCGTGGTCCGCGGGCGCGCTGGGGCTGGTCATCGTGGCGGGAATCGGCTACGCCGCGCCGCGGCTCGGGCTGGCGAGGACGCTGGTCATCACCGTCGCGGCGCAGTTGCTCGCGGCGACCCTGCTGGAACAGAGCATCGACGCAAGGCGTGCGGCCGGGCTGCTCCTCACGATCGCCGGTGTATGGCTGACGGTGAAAGCATGAACGACGAGCAGTACCTCGAGTCTCTTGGATACCGGCAGCAGCTCTTCCGCGAGATGGGCGGCTTCTCCAACTTCGCCATTTCGTTTTCGATCATTTCGATCCTCACCGGCGCCGTGCTGCTGTACGGCTACGGTCTGAAGTTCGCCGGCCCGATCGTCAACTCCGTCGGCTGGCCGCTGGTCAGCCTCTTCACGCTCGCCGTGGCCGCGTCGATGGCGGAGATCGCCTCCGCCTATCCCACCGCGGGCGGGCTCTATTTCTGGTCGCTGAAGATGGGCGGGCGCGGATGGGCGTGGCTCACGGCGTGGCTGAACATGATCGGGCAGGTCACGATCACGGGGGGGATCAACATCGCCGCGGCGATCTACCTCATCGGCGCGGCCACGCGCATCTTCGGACTGCAGGGGGAGTACCTCACCAACTGGTACTTTCAGCTCGGGGTGATGATCGCCATCCTCCTGCCGCAGGTGCTGATCAACGTCTACGGCATCCGCCTCACCGCGCGGCTCAGTGACCTCAGCGTCTGGTGGCACATCGGCGGGGTGCTGCTGATCACCGGCGCGCTGACGTTCTTCGGCGCGCACCACAACAGCGGCGCGTTCCTCTTCTCCTTCGCCCCGGCGGTGAACGCGTACGAGCTGTCGTCGACGCTGGCCGTGGCCGACGCCTCGACGCCGTCGCCGCTCTTCCGCATCTTCCCCGCGCTGGCGGACCTCTACCGCGCCGCGCCGGCGGGGCTCCTCTTCGTCCTGGCGCTGCTGCAGGCGCAGTGGACGTACACCGGCTACGACGCCTCGGCGCACGTGGCCGAGGAGACGCGGATGGCGCGGCTCAACTCGGCGTGGGGCATCTTCCTCTCCGTGGCCGTCTCCGCGGTCGTCGGCTACGCCATGCTCATGGTGCTGACCTGGTGCATCCCGCACGGCGACGTCGCCGCCACCGCCGCCGATCCATATCCGGTGCTCTACATCATCGGAAACAACCTCTCGCCGTTCCTGTCGAACCTCATCGCCGTCGTCATCGGCGGGGCGATGTGGCTCTGCGGCCTGGCCAGCGTCACGTCGATGGGACGCATGTGGTACGCGTTCGCGCGCGACGGCGGCATGCCCGGCTCGCGCATGCTGGCCAAAGTCAGCGCCAACGGAACGCCGGTGAACGCCATCGTCGTGACCTCGGTGATCTCCGTGCTCGTCTGCGTCTACGCCGCGGCGTTCTACGTCGTGACGTCGATCAGCACCATCACGCTCTACCTCGCCTACGTCATCCCGATCGCGCTCAACCTCGTGAACCGCCTGCCGCGCGAGGCGATGCCGTGGTCGCTGGGCCGCTTCGGCCCGGCCATCAACGTCATCGCCATCCTCTGGTGCGCGGTCATCACCGTGATCTTCGTGCTGCCGCCGAACGAGCTGGTGTTGTGGACGATGCTCGCGGTCGCCCTGGGACTGGCGGTGTACTGGCGCGTCTCGCGCTTCAATGGCCCGCGGGTGTCGCCAGCCCCTGTGGATAGATGAGGTAGACCGTGCCGCCGGAGCGGGAGAGCCACAGCGGCTCGAGCTCCGAGCGGAGATAGGTGCGCCGCACCGTGCCGTCCGACGCGGCGGCGGGGTCGTTGACGATCGGGTTGCCGCTCGCGTCGAAGCCGACGAAGACGGCCAGGTGCCCGGAGCTCGACGGGATGGCCGAGCCGGTGAGCTGCCCGCTCGACCAGGCGAAGCTGAAGACGACCGGCACGCCGGCGGCGACCCAGTTCTCCACGTCGCGCATGGAGGTGAAGCGCGCCACGTAGGCGTTGAAGCCCTTGGTCGACGCGTACGCGGTGTTGAACGGCCAGTTGCCGTGGCCGCCGAAGATCCAGTCGTGGACGCCGCTCACCGCCGCCCGCACGCGCGGCTCGCAGGCGCCGGTGTCGTTCTGCAGGAAGGCCAGCACCATCGACGTCGAAGTCGGGCTGCACCAGACGTTGCCGCCGTCGGGATAGACCATCTGCGAGCACTGCGGCACGTTGAGGAGGCGGTTCCACTTGGCCGGATCGCCGGCCTGCAGCGCCGACGGCTGCACGGGGGTGGACGACGTGGCCACGGAGGCGTTGCGCACGGAGGGCACGTTCACGCCGGTGTCGCTGAAGAGGCGGAGCTTGAGCTGGATGGCGTCCGCCGTCCCTTTCTTTGTGTTGAGCTTGAGCGTGTCGACCGCCACGCTGCCCGCGGTGTCGCCCTGCCCGGTGACGGAGTGGCGGCGCACGGTGGAGTTGTCATCGTCCCAGACGCCGAGGTTGTACCACTTCGTCCAGACGCCGCCGACGCGGGCGCGGAGCTGCGTCTCGACCCACGTGCCGGCCGGCGTCGTCGCGTTCCACGACGGGATGGCCTCGAAGAACGGCGAGGCCGGCGTCACGATCGGGCTGGTGGCCTCGCCGACGACGAAGGTCGCGCCGTTGTAGAAGTTCCCGCCGCTGTACGCGCCGGGCGCGTACGGATCGGCGCCCGCGGCCGCCGCGGGGACGTCGAGGACGAGCGCGCCGGAAGCGTCGATGCGGACGCCGCTGCGCGTCCACGACGCGAAGCCGCCGCTCGCAGAAGACCAGCGCGCGAAGCCGGTCGTGTACGCCCCGCCCCCCTTCGCGGCTTCGACGGTGTGAACGAGGAACAGGACCACCAGAGCAGGGAGCACCCGGGCCGCAACGCGCATCAGTTTTCCTCCGTGGCCGTGGAGTATACGGATATGTGACACAACCTCGACCGCGCTCTGGCGTACGTTGCTCCACATGAAAACACGCATCGCCGCGCTGGCGGCGCTCCTCACCGTCCCTCTCTTCGCGCAGATGGGCCCCCCGCCCGACTTCACCATCACCGCGGCCGAGCGCAAACAGGTCATCGACAACTCCATCGCCAAACTGAACGAGAACTACGTCTTCCCGGAGACGGCGAAGAAGATGGAGCAGGCCGTGCGCGCCCGCGCCGCGCGCGGCGAGTACGACCGCATCACCAGCGCGCGGGAGCTGGCCGAAACGCTGACGCGCCACTTTCGGGAGGTGAGCAACGACAAGCACCTCTTCATGCGCTACAGCAACGACGGGATCCCGGACCGTCCCGTCAACGCCTCGCCGACCGGGCCGGAGCTCGAGCAGCAGCGCGCCTTCGCCGCGAAAGTGAACTACGGCTTCGAGAAAGTGGAGCGCCTGCAGGGGAACATCGGTTACATCGACATCCGCGGGTTCATGCCGCCCGAGGTGGGAGGAGAGACCGCGGCGGCGGCGATGACCTTCATCGCCAACACCGACGCGCTCATCGTCGACCTGCGCGGCAACGGCGGCGGCGAGCCGGCCATGATCGCCTTCATCACCAGCTACCTCTTCGACGAGCCGACGCACCTGAACGACATCTACACCCGCGTCGACGACTCCACGCAGCAGTGGTGGACCTCGCCGTTCGTCCCCGGCCGCCGCTTCGGCGGAAAGAAGCCCGTCTACGTCCTCACCAGCAGCCGCACCTTCTCCGGCGGCGAGGAGTTCGCGTACAACCTGAAGAACCTGAAGCGCGGCACGGTCCTCGGCGAGGTCACCGGCGGCGGCGCGCACCCGGTGAACGGCGTCAAGGTCAGCGAGCACTTCGAGCTCGGCGTCCCCTTCGCACGCGCCATCAGCCCCATCACCAAGACGAACTGGGAAGGGACCGGCGTGCAGCCGGACGTGGCCATGCCCGCCCCGCAGGCCCTCGATGCGGCCTACCTGATGGCGCTGGAGAAGGTCGTGGCGGAGACGAGCGACCCGCAGCGCAAGGCGGGATTGCAGCGGCTGCTGGAGGAGAAGAAGCAGCCACGCTCCTAGCACAGTGGACCGCCGGCGTCCCGCCGGCTGTCTGTGGCGGCGTCCCGCCGCCACGGTGCGGGCGAGACGCCCGCAGAGACAGCCGGCGAGGACGCCGGCGGTCCACTGTTGCTAGCCCGCCAGCGGCAGGCGTACCTCGAAGCGCGAGCCCCCCTCCTCGCGGTTCGAGGCGGTGATGCGGCCGCCGTAGCCGTCCACGACCGCCTTGGCGATGGCCAGGCCGAGGCCGTCGTGGTCGGCGCGGTGGGCCTCGCGGAAGGAGAAGAAGCGGTCGAAGACGCGCTCCAGGTGCTCGGGAGGGATGCCGGGGCCGTCGTCGTCCACGCGAATCAAAGCATGGCCGTTCTGCTCGCGCACGGCGACGGTCACGCGGGGGCTGAAGCTCACGGCGTTGTCGACGATGTTGCGCACCGCCTGGGCCAGCCGCTCCTCCGAGGCCGAGACGATGACCGGATGCGGCGGGAGGTCGACCGCGACGCGGCCGGTGGCCACTTCCGAGACCACCTCGCGCACGTCGACCGGCCGCGCCGCCTCGGTGTCCAGCGCCGCGTCGATCTTCGAGACCTCGCGCACGCCGTTCAGCAGCCGGCTCAGGCGCGCCACTTCCTTCTCGATCGTCGCGCCGAGCTGCTGCTTCTCCTCCTCCTCGTCCGAGCGCGCCAGCAGCTCCGCCGCGCTGCGGATCGACGCCAGCGGGTTCTTGAACTCGTGCGACACGTCGGCGGGGAGACTCTCGACCAGCGCCAGATGCCGCTCCAGCCGCGCGGTGAGCTTCTCCAGCGCGCGGGTCAGGTCGCCGATCTCGTCGTTGCGGTGCGAGCCGCGGAACGGGCGCTTCAGCCGCCCGCGGTGGTCGAGCAGGTCGTCCGCCTCGTCGCGCAGGCGCACCAGCGGCCGGGCGATGGTCGTGGCGAAGATCAGGCTGAGAATGGCCGCCGCCAGGACCGAATAGACGAACACCTTGAAGATGTTCAGCCGCACGCGCCACAGCGCGGCGAGGATCCGTGACGTCGACTGCGACACGATCACGGCGCCGGTCACCGGGCCGTTCCCGGCCGCGCGGATGGGGAGCACGCTGTACAGCGTCAGCGAGCGCTGCCCCGCGCTCTCCTGCAGCGTGGCGGCGTAGCGTCCCTCCAGTGCGCGTTTGACGACGGTGTGGGGCGTCACGTCGGAGCCGCCGCGTGACGATGGCGGGTCGCGGCGGAGCGGCTCCAGCCAGCGCCACACGGCCGCGCCGAAACGGTAGAGGAGACTCCTGCGCGATGACGAGGACGAGCGGCCGCTCGCGTACTCGTCCGGTTCCGGCGGCGCGGAGCGTACGGGAATCGCCGCGGAGTCGGCCAGCACTTTCTCCCGCAGGTCGACCACGCGGATGCGCGACTCGGAATGCCCCCCCAGGCGCTCGATCAGGGCCCGCGCGCTCGCGGCGTCGAGGGTGCCGCTCGACAGCGCCGCGGCCACCAGCCGCCCCTGCTGCACCATCGAGCGCTCCTGCACGTCCAGGAGCTGCCGCTCCAGCGTGCGCAGCGAGACGACGCCCGCCAGCGGCAGGAAGACGAGCAGCACGTTGAAGAGCAGCAGCCGGACGGCGATGCGGGGGATGCGCGGGATGCGCGGCATCAGCCCGGCACCTTGAAGCGATAGCCGAGGCCGTGGATGGTATCGATCGGATCGTCGTCCGCGCCGGCGTCGGCGAGCTTCTTCCGCAGCCGCTTGATGTGCGTGTCGATGGTCCGCTCTTCGACGTGGACGTCGTTCGGGTAGGCCTCGGCCAGCAGTTGCGCGCGCGACTTCACGACGCCGGGACGCCGCGCCAGCGCCTCCAGGAGATTGAACTCGGTCAGCGTCAGCGGCAGCGTCCGGTCGCGCCAGCGCGCCTCGAAGCGGCGGAGGTCGAGGCGGAGCGCCCCCGATTCGACGAGCTGCTCCTCGTCGCCCTGCGGCTCCTGCCGCAGGCGCGCGCGGCGCAGCAGCGCCTTCACGCGGGCCACGAGCTCGCGCAGCGCGAACGGCTTGCAGAGGTAATCGTCCGCGCCGAGCTCCAGGCCGAGGACGCGGTCCAGCTCCTCGTCCTTCGAGGAGAGAATCAGGATCGGCAGGTGCTCGCTGCGCGCGCGGAGGCGGCGGCAGAGCTCCAGCCCGTCCAGCCGCGGCATGACGATGTCCAGGATGGCCAGGTCGGGCAGCGCGCGCTCGAAGCGCGTCAGCGCCTGCAGGCCGTCGGCATACGTCTCGACGCGGAAGCCGTCGCGGCGCAGCGCCAGGCTCACCGTCGTGCGCAGGCTCTCCTCGTCATCGACGAACGCGACGAGCGCTCCGGTCATGCAGCGAATCTACTGCAAACCGCCCCGCCTGGACCCGCTGCCACGAAATCGCCACATCTCTCCCCGGCTCCGCCGCGATTCCTCCGCGCCGCGGAAACGGCGCGGATGCACATTCGTCACAGAAAGAAGGAGAGATCGATGACGAACGAAACGATGCCCGCCCCGCCGCGGCGTCTCCGCTACCCCGCCCTGCTCGAGCTGATCATCCTCGGCGGCCTGACGCTGGTGCTGATGGTCGCCCTGATGATGATCCGCTCCACGGTCATGGAGCGCGCGCAGCGCGCGCAGTCCGTGCGCGCGGAGATCTCCTCGGGATGGGGACAGAGCCAGACCGTCGGCGGCCCGGTGCTCGTGGTGCCGTATCGCGTGCGCCACGTCGATGCCTACGGCAAGCAGCAGGTCTCCATCAACCGCGCGCGCTTCCTCCCCGACAAGCTGATCGTGCGCGGGCAGCTGCTGCCCGAGCGGCGCCACCGCGGCATCTTCGAGACCGTGCTCTATCGCGCGCAGCTGCGGATGGAAGGAGAGCTCACGCGGCCCGACTTCGCGTCGTGGGGCGTGGCCGCGGAAGATGTGCTCTGGAACGAGGCCATGGTCACGATCGGCGTCTCCGACCTGCGGGGAATCCGCGGCAATCCGGTGATGCGCTGGCATGACCGGGCGCTCACCTTCTCCGGCGGCAGCGGCGACCCGCGGCTCTGGAGCAGCGGGTTGACCGCCGCGCGTCCGTTCGCCGAGGCCGCGCCGTCGGCGCGGTACCCATTCGCGCTCGACCTCACGCTCAACGGCAGCGAGCAGATCGGCTTCTATCCCCTCGGCGCGGAGACGGTGGTGGAGATGTCGTCGCCGTGGCCCGACCCGAGCTTCACGGGCGCGTTCCTGCCGGAGTCACGGCGCATCACGCCGCGGGGATTCACGGCGCGCTGGAGCATCTCGTCGCTCGCCAGAAGTTACCCGCAGCGCTGGCGCGAGTCGGGCGACGAGAGCGCCCTGGCCGCCGTCGCGCCGTCGGCCTTCAGCGTCGGGCTCTTCACGCCGGTCAGCCACTACCAGCAGACCGAGCGCTCGCTGAAGTACGGCGCGCTCTTCATCGTGCTGACGTTCGTGACCTTCTTCCTGTACGAGCTGCTCAGCCCCGTCACGCTGCACCCGGTGCAGTACTTCCTGGTCGGCGGCGCGCTGTGCCTCTTCTACCTGCTCCTGCTGAGCATCTCGGAGCACGCGCCGTTCGCCGTCGCCTACGCGATCGCCTCCGTGGCCACGGTCAGCCTCATCACCGCGTACGGCGCCGCGCTCCTGCACAGCAAGCTGCGCGTTCTCGGCCTGGCCACCGTGCTGGCACTGCTGTACGGCTACCTCTATGTCCTGCTGAACCTCGAGGACTGGGCGCTGCTCATGGGCTCGATCGGACTGTTCCTGATCCTGGCGCTGGTGATGTACGCCACGCGCACGGTGGACTGGGGGTCGGCACACCTGGGGATGTCGCGGGAGCGGGAGGCGTGACTTCGGTTGGCGGTTGGCGGTTGGCGGGTCGTGCAACCGCCAACCGCATCGTCACGATTCGTAACACATTGTCACGTCTCCGCGGCGCCTCTCCTGCCATGATCGGCCGCATGCGATGGGTTGCCGCTCTGATGCTGTTCGCCGCCGCATGTGCCCAGGCCCAGGACGCGGACTGGCTGAGGATGTGGGAGGGGGCGCAGCGCCAGCGTCCGCGCACGATCGGCGCGACGTCGCGCATCGCGCCGCCGAACGAGCCGGGGACGCCGCTGGTGATCCACGGCCGCGTCTTCGCGCGCGACGGCAGGACGCCCGCCCGCGACGTGACCGTCTTCGCCTACCAGACGGACCACACGGGCGTGTACAACGCGCCCGGCGCGAGCGGCTGGCGCCTGCAGGGATGGGCGCGCACGGACGCGGAAGGGCGCTTCACGTTCCAGACGATCCGCCCGGCGTCGTACCCGTCGGGCCGCAACCCGCAGCACGTGCACCTCACGATCGAAGGGCCGAATCTCCCCCGCCGCTGGACGCCCGAGCTGCACTTCCTCGACGACCCGTTCGTGAGCGAGGCCGACAAGCGCGAGTCGCAATCCCTCGGCGCGTTCGGCCCCGTGCGCCCGGTGACGACCCGCAACGGCACGCAGCACGTCGACTTTCACATCCGCATCGCGGACGAGGGACGGTTCTAACCCCGGACCGCTGGCGTCCTCGCCGGCTGTCTGTGCGGGCGTCTCGCCCGCACAGTGGCGGCGGGACGCCGCCACTGACAGCCGGCGGGACGCCGGCGGTCCGCTGTACCTCTCAACCCACCTCGTCGAGGAACGGCGCCTGGCCGGGGATGATGCGCCGCCGCGCCTCGCCGAGCGGGAACCAGGCGCCGCGATCGACTTCGGGGAACTCCTGCTGCTTCCCCGATTTCGGCGGCCACTCCATCGAGAACATCCCGCTGCGCAGCTCCGCAGGATCGCAGTCCCCTTCCACCGCCCACGCCAGAATCGTCTTCCCGCTCTTCTGCCGCAGCGGCGTCAGGGGGCGAAGCTCGCCGTCGACGCGGAATCCCGTCTCCTCCGTGAGCTCGCGCAGCGCCGCGTCGCGCGGATCTTCTCCCTCGTCGAGCTCCCCCTTCGGCAGCGACCACGCGCCGAGATCCTTCTTCGCCCAGAACGGGCCGCCGGGGTGGACGAGAAACACCTCCACCTCCCCGTTGCGGCGGCGGTAGAGCAGGATCCCGGCGCTGGTCTTCTTCGGCATCCGCGGCAGCATATCGCTGGCGGGAGCGGGAGCTCCCGCCAGCGCGCACATCAGGGCTGGATGCGGGTGAGGTAGAGATTGGGCTGTCCGCTGCCGCCGGACGCGGGATCGGGTGCATACATCGTGATCGAGTACCACGTCCCGAGCCACTCCCACACATCCTGATACTCGCCCATGTAGCGGCGTCCCGCCCCATCGGCGGGGAACTGGTTCGGATCCGAAGGGCGGACGCCCGAGAAGAGGAGGACGTTCGACGCCTCGAGCGGATTGCCGCTGGGGTCCAGCTTCGCGCCGTACAGATGGTACTTGCGATCGTTTGGATCATGCCGCCGGTCGTACCACGTCACCATGTAATTGCCGTTGGCGTCGGGATCGAGGGCAGGGTTGAACTGATCGCCCGTCGAGTTGTCGTTGACGAGACGGGCGCCGCGCCAGGTTTGCGTGGCGTAGTCGAAGGCGTTGAAGTAGACGTCCGTGTTCAGCGAGCCGACGAAATCGCGGCGATGCCAGATGACGCCGATGCTGCCGTCCGTCGCATTGGGCCGGGCCATGAGTGTGGTCGTGCCGCGCAGGCAGTTGGCGTTGTTGACGTCGCACACGTTCCCCGAGCCGTTCACGACCGGGCCGGCATCGAAGGTCACGGGAGCTCCGAAGTTCACCCCCTGATTCGTCGAGCGGGCGATGCTGATCGTCCTCGCCGACCAGTTCACCCAGACCAGATAGACGTGGCCGGTGTTGACGTCGACGGTGACGATCGGCGATTGCATCCCGCCCGTCCCGGAGAACTGGCTGTTCACGAGCGTCCACGTGTTCGTGGTCGTCTTGCGGTAGACGCGGAAGGTATTCGTGCTGCCGTTGACGAGCACGGCGACCAGATACGTGTACCCGCGCGTGCCGCTGTGCCACGAGGTCCAGATCGACGGCTTGTCGAGGAGCTGGGGCGAGGTGGCGGTGTCGACCGTGGTCAGCGTCCACGGCGTGGTGCCGGGATTGTCCGTGTGCCACACATTCAGCGCGCCGTTCGTGTACTGGCCGGAGGCGTTGATCTGCAGGCTGATCCCCGAGCAGTAGGTCCGCTTGGGGAACGCGCCGAGGGTGGAGTAGTTCTGCGCCAGCATCGGGTCCGCGGAGCGGCTGTGGCCGGCCGGAAGCGGGAGCTGGCCCCCTGTGAAATTCACGAAGTCGGTCGTCGTGCGGAAATGGAGGTTCGGGTTGATCGTGCCGGTGTCGTACTTCATGAATGCGGTCGTGACCCGGTCGATGCCGCTGAAGCGATTGACGATGACCGCCGGCTCATAGTCTTCATTCACGTCGGCGGTGGCCTGTGCGGTGCTGACGACGACGGTATTTGCGGCGATGCGGGCATCGCGGCGCGCGCGCGGGCCCGCGGGAGCTTCGCCGGCGTCCGGCGCCGGTTCCTCGGGCGGCTCCGGCGTGACGCTCTTCTGCGCGCCGACGCCCTCGAGCAGCATGCGCTTGAGATTGGGATCGATGTCGAGGGATTCGATCGTCTTCGCGTCGAGCGGTTTCGGCTCCGGCGCCTGGACCGCGACCGCGCGGCGCTCCGGGCTCTCCGCCGTCACCAGCGGCTCGCGCGGGTTGGTCTCTTTCGGCGGGGAAGTGGCCCATACGGTGGCCGGCGCGAGGACAGAGAGGCATACCACGAGAAGAAGGCGTTTCAGACACGGATTGTTCATTGGCTCTCCTTTTTGATCCCAAGATCGCGATCGGAGAGCCTTCAGTTGTGGGAGTTTTGTAGGGATTGCGTGGAATTCGCAGGAGTCCTCACCATGAACAGTCCCGCCCTCCAGCTCCTCGGCTACGCCGCCTCGGTGCTCATCGCCAGCTCGCTGCTCATGCAGTCGATCGTGCGGCTGCGCGTGCTCAACCTGGCGGGGGCGGCCACGTTCTCGCTGTACGGCTTTCTCATCGGCGCGTATCCGGTCGGGCTGCTGAACCTCATGACCGTGACCATCAACATCGTCCAGCTCGTGCGGCTGCAGCGGCGGCGCGAGATCTTCCGCGTCCTCCAGGTGCGCCCCGACACGCCGTACCTGCACTACTTCCTCGACTTCCAGGCCGAGGACATCCGCCGCTTCTTCCCCGGCTTCCGCTTCGACGCGCGGAGCGACCTGGCCCTCTTCGTCCTGCGCGACCTCGTCCCCGCCGGCGTGCTCCTCGGCACGATTCGCGGCCAGCGGCTGGAAATCGATCTCGACTACGTCGTCCCGCAATACCGCGACCTGAAAGTGGGCCGCTTCCTCTTCAGCGACGAGGCCGACTTCTTCCGCCGCCTCGGCATCCGCGAGCTCGTCAGCCGCGCCGAGACCGAGGCGCACGCCGACTACCTCCGCCGCATCGGCTTCGCGGCGGGAGAGGGCGGTGGGTACACACTGCGGCTGTAGCGGCCGGCTCAGCCCATGGCGGCCACGAAGCCGGAGTAGGCTTGGACGAACGCGTCCACCGGGACAGCGACCGGGGCCCGCTTGCCGCCCCACGTGTAGATCGTCGCGTGGAGCATGCCGGCGTTGATGGTCAGTGTTTTCGCCAGCACCCAGTGATTCGCCGTGCCGACAGGGAGGACTTTCATGACCGTCCGCGGCGCCTTCAGCTTCGCGATGAGGTCCTCGATATCCTTGTCCAGCGCCCGTCTTTCGATCGCGAGCTGCACCTGCAGATACCGATCTCGCTCCGGGCCGGGCGGCACCATGTCCAGCGGTACTTTGTCGGACGCCGAGGCGACAGGATCGCGAGCCACGTATGCGGCCCACTCGGAGTTGATCTTGAGGAGAACGCGCCAGCCCTGCCTCACGAGGTCGCAGGCCAGATGGATGCTCGTCGTGCCTTCGCAGACGTTGCCGTCATATCCCAGCCGGTCGCGGACGTACGCACGCGTGTCGGCGGGGTGGTAATTCTCGTAGCTGCTGCTCAGCACCACCGTGGCGTGGGCGAGCCGGTCCAGCAGGAAACGAGGCTTTTTCTCGTACGCGGTGTTGGCGATGACTCGCTTGTATCCGGCCTGTACGCAATACCGAAACACGTCCGGCCCCTGCGTCCCGCCATAGGCGCCGCGCTTCTCTCCGGCCGGAACCGCCTTGTCGAGGTTCCGCAGTGTACCGGCGATAAGCCAGTCGGCCTGGGCGATCGACTGTCCCGGGTCGAAGGCGGTCACGTGCGGGTTCGGCACGACCTCGGTGCCGTCCGGGCTGCTGGTCCGGCCCCTCTCCAGAAGCTCGCACACCATCTTTACATACTGCTCAGGTACGGTCTTGAGCATCATCAGCGCGAAGTGAGCGGGGCCGCAGAGGCCGAACTCCTTCTGGTCGATGCGTGCCGGGCGCAGAAGCCGGATCGCGGCCTGGTAGACCACGATGGCGACGTTGAGCTTCGGGTAGTAGTTGGATCTCGGCAGATCGGCGATCCGGAAGAGGGCGAGGAGTCCCTCGCTGCGCTTCATGCGCAGCGGTGAGGCCGCCTTGTTCCCGAACGCACCGAAGAGGAGTCTCAGGAACTCCCCCAGCTCGTTCGGGGTGGCAGTGCCGTTGAAATCGTGATCGCCGAGCTGATCTGCCAGCCGGCCGGGCGGCAGGTGCGCGAGCGGACGGAGCTTCGCGAGGAGGGAGGACATGGGGACCATGGGGAGCGAGCCGGCAGGATAGCGGCCACTCCACTTGTCCGTCAATAAGACCACTGGCCGGCAGCGGCGATAAGATCCCCCTCGATGAAGACTCTCCTCGTTACGCTCTTCTTCGCCTCCGCCCTCTTCGCCGCTGAAGGAAAGTGGACCCCGCAACAGGTCCTCGAGCTCGATCCGCAGTGGCTCAAAGCGCAGGGACTCGAGCTGCCGCCCGAGCGGCTGTGGGACCCGAAGCGCGGCACCGGCCTGCTGGCCGCGACGATCAGCACCGGCGGCTGTTCCGGCGCGTGGGTCTCGTCCGAGGGATTGTTCGTGACCAACCACCACTGCCTGTTCGGCGTCCTGCAGGAGCACGCCACGCCGGAGAACGACATCATCACCAACGGCTTCCTGGCGCGGTCGCGGGACGCGGAGCTGAAGAGCCGCACCGTGCGCATCACCATCCCGCGGCGCTTCACCGACGTCACCGCGGACGTGCTGGCGGCCGTGCCGAAGAACGCCACCGACAGCGCGCGCTACACGGCCATCGAGAAAAAGTCGAACGACATCGTGGCCGCGTGCGAGCAGCAGCCGGGGTCGCGCTGCAAGGTCGCGGCGCACGACGGCGGCGTGCAGTACGTGCTGCAGGAGATGAGCGAGCTCGCCGACGTACGCCTCGTCTACGCGCCGCCGCGCGCGGTCGGGGAGTTCGGCGGCGAGATCGACAACTGGATGTGGCCACGGCACACCGGCGACTTCGCCATCGGCCGCGCCTACGTCGACGGCAAGCCGTTCCGCCCCGAGTTCTTCTTCCCCCTGGCCGCGAAGGGGGTCGAGCCGGGCGACTTCGTCATGGTCCTCGGCTATCCCGGCACCACCTACCGCGCGCTGACGGCCGCGGAGATGGAGGAGCGCCACGCCTGGTTCGCCTCGCGCGCCAGCGTGTACCGCGACTGGATCCGCATCCTCGAAGAGGCGACGAAGGGGAACAGCGAGGGGACGATCGCCGTGGCCGACGTCGTGAAGACGCTCGCCAACCGGCAGAAGAACGGCGAGGGGCAATTGGCCGGCTTCCGCCGCGGCAGCATCCTCGAGAAGCAGCGCGAAGCCGACCGCGCGGTGCTCGACTGGGCGAAGAAGAACAACCGTCCCGGCGCCGTCGCGGCGTGGGAAGGGCTGGCCGCCATGGCGGCCGAGCAGAAGAAGAGCGCCGAGCGCGACTTCCTCCTCGAGCACCTGCGCATGACGCCGGCCTCCCTCGCCCCGACGGGGCCGAAGGCGCTCGTCTTCGCCGTGGCCGTGGCGCGCTCGGCGCTGCAGCGCCAGAAGCCCGACGCCGAGCGCGATCCGGTGTTCATGCAGCGCATGATCGGCCGCGTGCGCGACCGCCTCGAGCGCGACCAGAAGAGCTTCCATGTCGCGGCCGACAAGGCCCAGCTGGCGGACTTCGTCCGCCGCGCGGCGCCCCACATCGCCGCCCTGAAGGGCATCGACATCGACACCCTGTACGCGAGCACGAAACTGTTCGACCTCGCCGAGCGGCTGAAGATGTTCGAGGAGACGCCGGCCCAGCTCCGCGCGCGCAAGGACCCGCTGGTGGAGCTCGGCTTCGCGCTCAACGCCGAGGTCGAGGATTTCGGGGAGCGGAAAAACCGCTGGGAGGGCACCATCGCGCGGCTGCGGCCGGAGTGGCGCCGCGCCGTCATCGCGCACGCCGGGCGTCCCGTCGCGCCGGACGCCAACGCCACGCTGCGCGTCTCCTTCGCGCACGTGAAAGGCTACGTGCCGCGTGACGGCGTGCTCCACACGCCGCTGACCACCCTGCGCGGCGTCGTCGACAAGCACACCGGCGCCGAGCCGTTCGACGTCCCCGAGGCCGTGCTCGCCGCCGCGCCGGGCGACCTCGACCTCCCCGTCAACTTCCTCGCCGACGCCGACACCACCGGCGGCAACTCCGGCAGCCCGGTCGTCAACGGCCGCGGCGAGCTGGTCGGCGTGAACTTCGACCGCGTCTGGGAGAACGTGGCCAATGACTTTGCCTACAACCCCGATGTGGCCCGCAACGTCAGCGCCGACGTGCGGTACCTGCTGTGGATGCTGCGGGACGTGGCGAAAGCGACGGAGTTGTTGAAGGAACTGGAGTGAGACCGGTTGCTGGTTGCTGTGTTGCTGGTTCGTGGTGCTGCCCGCGCTGACACATGTGCTCGCGGGTCATGTTGAATTTCATCCGGGAGCACACGCGTGGACTCGCGGGTCATGTTGAATCCCATCCGCGAGCACACGCGTGGACTCGCGGGTCATGTTGAATCCCATCCGCGAGCACACGTGTGAACTCGCGGGTCATTTCGAATCCCATCGCGCGAGCGCACGCGTGGACCTCGCGTGTCACTTCGAATCCCATCCGCGAGCACACGCGTGGACTCGCAGGTCACTTCGAATCCCATCCGCGAGCGCATCCACGGGCTCGCGGATCACTTTCGCTGGTTGCCGGCTCGTAAAACCACCACGAACCAGCAACCAGCAACCAGCAACACCGTCAATCGACGGCCACCGTCACCGTAGCAATGCCGTGTCCCACCGGGTTGTACTGGATCACATTGACGCCGTTCACGAGATACGCCGACAGATCGACACTGGCCTCGCCATTTTCGAGATCGAGCGCGAGATCGTACGTCCCGTTCACGTGCACGCGCAGCTTGCGCACCGTCGCCTCGCGGACGAAGAGCGTGCCGCGCGCGTTCGGCGCGTAGAACTCCTGCCGCAGCAGCGGCGGGCCGGAGCCGGGCTCGCGGCCGATGTCGATCGGATAGCTGCCGACGTCCACGCCGGTGTAGTACGCCTGCGTGAGCCGCACGATGGCGGCGCGTCCGGAGGCCATGCGCTGCGTGACCGCCACATCCGTCACGCTCACGCCCGCCGGGACGGCCGGCGTGATGCGCCCGCGGAGCTGCGCGCCGGTGAGCACCACGCGCCAGCGCGAGAAGCGGTTCCCGACGCGGCCGCAGTCGTCGTAGACCGTCGGCAGCGGCGACGCCTTCCAGAACGCCGCGATGGCCCCCTCCGTAGCCGTATCGGGAGGGACGCCGTCGCCGTCGTAGATCCGCGCAGGTACGGCGTGAAGTTCGTTCCCGGCAACTGGCTGCTCGGGACATTGAAGATCCATTCGTTGTGATCGGTGTGCCCGCCCATCGACGACGAGTAGAGCGCGCCGATGATCTGCCCGCCGTGCGAGGCCACCAGGCCGACCGTCTCCGCGCTGGCCTGCACCGCGCGCGGGTGCTCCGAGATCACGCCGCGGTACACCTGCGACGCGCTGGAATCGACGATGTCGTACGGGAAGGTGGCCCGGAAGCGGCCGATGTTCGCGATCGCGTAGCCGCGCGCCGCCACCGCCTGCGCCTTGAGCGCCTCCATGTGGAACGAGGCGATGGACTCATTGGCCACCACGCCGGGGACGTAGTCCTCGATCTCGACGATGTTGACGACGTGCAGCCGGTTGGCCTCGGTGCCGGATGCGTGCGAGAGCTCGATCGTCCCGCGGTAGCTCGGCACCTTGATCCCGCTGAACGAGCGGCGGATGTGCTCGACCCGGAGCTCGTTCGCCGCCTCGGTGGGGCGGAAGAGCAGCGGCCCCGCGAACACGCCGAGGGGCAGGCCCCCCACCGACACCTGATAGCCGCTCGCATCGCGCGTCGCGCGCACGATCGTCCCCGGCACGTCCAGCGCCGCGATCTGCTTCCCGTCGCCGTCGGTGAGGTGCACCGTGCCGGCGGTGTGGCTGATCTCCGCGAACGGATGATGCCGCGGTTGCTGGTTGCTGTGTTGCTGGTTCGTGGCGCCTCCTCGCAAACCACCACGAACCAGCAACCAGCAACCAGCAACAGCCGTCTCCGCGAATTCTGCTACCGTGCCCTCGTCGGTCCGGAGGTTCGTGTGCTGCGCCATCATCGGCTCATCGTGTGTCTGCTCGCCCTGTTCGCGCTCGCCGCGCGCACGGAGGAAACGCCCTGCCGCGGCAAGGGCGAATTCCCGCTCGCGCTGCCCAGCAGCATCCCGCCCGAGGGGCTGGCCAGGTACGAGAGCGACGTCCTGGAGTGGCTGAAGCGGCGCGCCTACGTCACCGAGCTGGCCTGGTGCGGCGACAAAGGCATCCGCGACACCGGCCCGTGGATCGACGACGTCTACTACGGCACGCACAAAGCGGCGCGCGTCTACTACTCCCCCGCCGTCATGCAGTGGCTCCTGAACGGCCGCAAGGGGGCCATCCCCGACGGCGCCATGATCATCAAGGAAGGGATCAGCGCGCCGGCCGCGCGCTGGGAGAACGCTCCGCCGCCCAACGTCACCGACTGGACCATCATGATCAAGGACGCCAAAGGGTCGGCGGATGGCTGGTGGTGGGCCGAGCTGTGGGTGGGCATGCCTTTCGACGACCACCAGTGGCCGTATCAGTATCCAAATGCCGGCTTCGGGATCTACTGCGTGCGCTGCCACGCCTCGGCGGAAAAAGAGTCGACCTTCTCCGCGCTCAACAACATCGCCGGCTTTCCCGGCGACCCGCTGACCTTCCGCGTCGACGACTCCTGGCGCGACGAGAAGGCCGGCAAGGCCCGCCACGCCTCGACGCCGCAGGCCGCACCGCCGACGCCCATCGTCGCCCCGAATCCCGCCTTCCTGCAGACCTTCCGCTCCCTCGGTCCCATCGATCCGAACAGCGTGCAGCGCATCCCCAACGAGTCGTGGGACCACGTGCCCGGAAACGGCCAGATGTTCATGACCTCCGACCAGTGCCAGTCGTGCCACAGCGCGGCCATCAGTCCCTTCGGCCCGGCCATGTGGCTGACCAGCAAGGACGGCAAGGGGATCAACGTCTCGCCCTACAGCGAGTGGCGCTGGTCGCCGATGGGTCTGGCCGGCCGCGACCCGATCTTCTACGCGCAGCTCGACAGCGAGCTGTCGTATCTCGACACGATCCCGGACGAGGCCAGGCGGGTCAGTCTCAAGCACACGGTCATCAACACCTGCTTCCGCTGCCACGGCGTGATGGGCAAGCGGCAGCACGACCTCGACCACCCCGGCGCGAATTTCGACATGGACTTCATCTTCCGCACCGGCAGCCAGCCCGGCGCGCAGTACGGCGCGCTCTCCCGCGACGGCATCAGTTGCGGCTCCTGCCACCACATCCGCCGCGACGCCATCCCGCCGTCGTGGAAGAAGTCGCCGCTGGAGTTCTTCCTCGAGAAGTCGACCACCGGACAGTTCCAGACCGGCCCCGCCAACGAGATCTACGGCCCCTTCAAGGACGACGAGATCGTCACCCTGCCGATGGACAACGCCCTCGGCGTGAAGCCGAAGCACAACGAATACCTCCAGAGCTCCCGCATGTGCGGCAGTTGCCACACCATCGACCTGCCGGTGGTCGACAGCCCCACGCCGGGCACCCACTCCATCGAGCAGGCCACGTACCTGGAGTGGCTGAACAGCGCCTACCAGGACGAATTCGGCAAGCCCGGCCAGCACGCGCAGAGCTGCCAGGACTGCCACATGCCGCGGAAGCTCGTGAACCCGCGCCTCGGCGTGAGCGTCGATCCGATCCAGACCCGCATTGCCATCGTCGAGGACGACACCTATCCAGCCGCCGAGCACCGCGCCCCGACGGACGACATCCGCGTGCGCTTCCGCACGTCCGGCTTCGCCCGCCACGAGCTCCTGGGGATGAACGGCTTCCTCCTGGAGATGTTCAAGCAGTTCAACGACGTCCTCGGCGTGCGCAAGAGCGACTACATGACCGGCACGTCGGACAACCTCGAGAACGCGCAGGCGAACCTCTTCGAGCAGGCCCGCACGCGCACCGCCACCGTCGACGCCACGATGCGCGTGCAGGAGCGTACCCTCACCGCGGAGGTCACGGTGACGAACCTCACCGGCCATCGCCTGCCGAGCGGCGTCGGCTTCCGCCGCGCCTTCGTCGAGCTGCTCGTGCTGGAGAACCGCGACGGACGCGCGCGCGTGGTCTGGAGCTCCGGCGCGACCAACAGCGTCGGCGTGATCGTCGACGGCGAAGGGCGCCCCCTCGACACCGAGCTCCTGGCCGGCAACAAATATCAGAAGCACCACGAAGTGATCACCTCGGACGAGCAGGTGCAGATCTACGAAGAGCTGACCAGGGACGCGGACGGCAACTTCACCACGAGCTTCATCCGCCGCGACGACGATGTGAAGGACAACCGCCTGCTCCCCCTCGGCTGGACGAAGGAAGGCCCGGACCCGTCACTCAACGGCCGCTGGCTGGCCGCCACGTTCCCGCACGGCAACGCCAAGGACGACCCCGACTACAAGGGCGGCAAAGGGCTCGACCGCGTGCGGTACCGCGTCACCCTGCCGCCCGACGTCGACCCGAAGAACGTCACCATCCGCGCCTCGCTCTACTACCAGAACATCCCCCCCTACTACCTCCAGCAGCGCTTCACCATCGGCAAGGGAGAAGCCACGCGGCGCCTCTACTACATCGCCTCGAACCTCAACCTGAACGGCTCGCCGATGGAAAACTGGAAGATCCTCATCGCTTGGGCGGAGGCGAAGCCGTGAGCCTCAGCCGCGGACCTGCAACTTCCACCGGCCTATCCTCATGCCGTGGAACAAGGTGTGCGGCTGCACCTAAGTACAGCCCCCCGGAGAAGAGTGTCCGGAGCTGTTGTCGGTTGTCGGTTGTCGGTTGTCTGCGCAGCAGCGCGAAGAGGCGCAGACAACTGACAACCGACAACATCGGTCCACATGGACACTCACTTCCGGGAAGCTGTACTAAGCAGACTGCACTGGCTTCGCCACGGAAACACAGCGGACCGCCGGCGTCCTCGCCGGCTGTCGCGCAGGCGTCCCGCGCCTGCGCCCTGGGCGGGGAGTGGCGGCGCGGGACGCCGCCACGACAGCCGGCGAGGACGCCGGCG
>Ga0196976_1000203_pt1 | contig 40098 bp, 41 predicted proteins | sample S3v_513CmetaG_FD_148644 | JGI IMG/M metagenome (GOLD analysis project Ga0196976, IMG submission 148644) | Soil microbial communities from Anza Borrego desert, Southern California, United States - S3+v_5-13C | ecosystem: Environmental > Terrestrial > Soil > Desert | place: USA: California... | reverse complement strand
GCCCAGTACGGGCCTCAGTTCCTTGCCCTGCCAGTAGCCGCTGGCGATGTTCTCGCCGCGTACCAGAATCTCGTTCGTCTCGGGATCGAGCTTCACTTCTCGCCCCGCAAGCACCTTCCCGATGGAGCGCCGCCCGGTCGCGAACGGATGATTGACGCTGATGAGCGAGGTCGTCTCCGTCAGCCCGTAGCCCTGGACAACGGCGAACGCCAGTCGCGACCAGAACGTTTCGGTCTCCTCGTCGAGTGCCGCTCCCCCGACAACGAAGGCCCAGAATTTCCAGCCGAACTCGCCATGAATGCGGCGGAAGCGCCACCAGCGTTTCCAGAACTTCACGCCCTCGGCGGCGGCGAACTTGCGGCGGAAGTCCTCGATTTGCCCGCGTGCTTCCAAGTCCCGCTCAATCTTCTGCTTGAGCGACTCGAGCAGTCGAGGAACTGTGACGCACACCGACACGCGTTCACGCTTGATGGTGCGCAGCACTTCGCTCGGATTCAGCGAATCGTGGAAAATCACCGTTGCGCCCATCACCTGTGGAATGAACAGCCCAAGGAACTGTCCGAAGACGTGGCTCAGCGGCAACAGATTGAGAAAGCGCAGCGGATGAAAGATGCGCTCGTACTTCAGATATCTCTGTATCTCGCGCTCCAGCGGTTCCAGGTTCGCGAGCACGTTCTGGTGTGAGATCACTACGCCCTTCGGCTCCGCCGTCGTCCCCGAGGTGAAGACGATCTGCACGGCATCGCTGCGCTGGATCTCCGGCGACGCGTATCGAGCGTCCGAGTGGGGCGCGACCCGCTGCGGCAGCTCTTCCAAGATCATCACCGGAAACTCGGTGACGCTGGCCACCTCCCGCGAGCAGACGAAGAGCTTCGCATCGACCTGCTGTCCCACGCGCACCGCGAACTCGCGCGTGGCGATGCGGTCCATTGGCACCACGACGACGCCGCGCAGCACGCATCCGAAAAACGCAACTACCCATTCGGCGCAATTCTCGCCCCAGACAACCACGCGGTCGCCCTTCGCGATGCCGCGCGATTCCAGTTCCCGGGCGAACTGTCTCGCCGCACTCGCCACCTGCGCGTATGTCCAGCGGTGCGTTCGGTAGCCGCGATGATGCACGTACGCGATCTCGCGGCCGCGCTGCTCGAATGCGTCTACCAATGGAACCAGTGAGGCTCGGGACATTGTTGTGGATTTTACCTAATCAGTTGGATGCACAGTGGATTTGTCGCATCCAACGGTGTGTTCTACGATGAATCGCATGCGCACTAGTACTGAATTTCGGGACCGCGAATGGGCTCGTTGATCTCAACCCTGACCCAGTCACCCATCCTTGTGTTGTTCGTCGTCATCGGCCTCGGCTACATCATTGGCCAGCTTCGGATCAAGGGTTTCCATGTAGGCGTCGCGGGCGTGCTCTTCGTGGGCATTGCCGTTGGCGCGCTGCACAAGGACATCAGTATCCCCGAGATTGTGCCGACCCTCGGGCTCATCATCTTCGTCTACACGATCGGCATTCAGTCCGGCCCGGCGTTCTTCGCCTCGTTCAAGAAGCAAGGCGCGCGCGACAACCTCCTCGCACTCGCCGTGCTCTCGTTTGCTGCGCTGCTCACCTTCGCGATCGGCCATCTCCTCCACTGGCCATCCGCTCGCATTGCAGGCATTTTCACCGGCGCCCTGACGAACACGCCCGCTCTGGCAGCGGCCCGCGACCGCATCATCTATCTATCGGGCGGGCAGCTCACGCCAGACCAACTGCGAGAACTCGCCGACCAACCGGTGGTTGCCTACGGACTTGCGTACCCGATGGGCGTCATCGGCATGCTGCTCTCTTTTCAGATACTGCGCCGTCTGTGGAAGTTCGAGCCCGCGCAGACCGACGAGGCGCCTGCCATTCGTGCGCAGGACTTCATCGTTCGCAACCCTGGTGTGGTGGGCCAGTCGCTGGGCGACATCTTCCAACTGCACCGCGAACCTGGCTTCGTTGTCAGTCGAGTGCGTCAGCGCGGGAACACGCTGCTGTCGCATCCCGATATCCAGCTCAGTGAAGGCGATATCGTAGTCGCCGTGGGTGACGAGAATGCGCTCGAGCGCGCTCGCCAGATCTTCGGCGAGCCAACTGAGCAGCACATCGAACTCGACCGCACAGACCTCGACTACAGGCGCGTCTTCGTCTCCAGTCCCGAAGTGGTCGGCCGTCGCATCGGCGACCTCGATCTCGAGAACAAATTGGAGGCAACGATCACTCGCGTTCGCCGCGGCGACCACGACGTAGTTCCTACCCCTGACACGTGCCTGGAGTTTGGTGACCGCGTGCGCGTCATCACTCGGCGCTCCAACTTCGCGCCCGTGTCCCAGTTCTTCGGCGACTCCATCAAGGGCACCGCCGAAACTGACTTCGGCTCCGTCGCTATCGGAATGGTAATCGGCGCACTCGTCGGCATGTTACCGATCCCGCTGCCGGGTGGACTCACCGTTCGCCTCGGACTCGCCGGCGGCCCGTTGCTCGTCGCTCTTATCCTTGGCAAGCTTGAGCGCACAGGGCGCATCAACTGGACCATCCCCATCAGCGCCAACCTGACGCTGCGCCAGATAGGATTGTTGCTCTTCCTCGCCGGAGTGGGCGTTAAAGCCGGCTACACATTCCTGCAAACCCTGCGGACGCACGGACTCGAGATGGTGCTGGCGGGTGCTGTGGTAACGCTGGCTGTAGCGATGGTGACGATGATCGTCGCGCATAAACTGCTGCGCATCCCACTCGACACTGCAATGGGTATCACAGCTGGAATCCAGACACAGCCTGCGGCGCTGACGTTTGCTGCCGATCTGTCCCGCAGCGATCGACCAAACATTGGCTACACCACCGTCTATCCGCTCGCGATGATCGCAAAGATCATCCTTGCGCAGCTTCTCGTCTGAGAACTTCTGGTCTGAGGACAACGCGGGGATGGGCAACCAGTACCCTCTCGCTGCAATCTCTCAGCATCATGACGATCGACAACCGTGTGCTCCAGTTTCCGGCGTCCAGTTCTCGAGCCACCGAGCGCGCCCAGTGTCCGAACTGCTTCACCTTGAACTTGGTGTGGCGCCTGGAACGAAAGAACAGAGGCAAGGCGAACGGGGACGACTCAGTTCTCCGGTGTGCCCTGTGTGGTACACAGCTGGCGGACCCTCGGCGCGCCGACAACGCCAAAGCCGCCTGACCGAGGTGACCGGCAGAGGGTGACTCCTCAGCCTGGTGTTACCCAGCGCTTCTTACTCCTTCAGCGCGGAGGAGCCCCGCCGCCGGATACCCCGCAGCGTCCGCGTGCAAAACTGGGCCCCCTGTCTTCGAGCTAGCAGCCGCTTCCATCCCAACTCCACGCATCTCGCAGTCGAAAACATCACCGGCGCAGAACTGCCACTGAGTAGAGACTGCAGCGCAGTGGGTTTCGCTGCACTGATATTGCGGCACAAATCCACCCCTTCCGGCAAATTCCCACCAACCCAAGCTCCCAGGGCATCACTTCAAGGCAAATCGCAATCCCAACGACCATTCCACGTCGAGGTAAGCGTTTATGAACCTAGCCGCAGGCATTCCCTCCCGAAATGCTGCTCGCGGTCGCCCCCCAGCCCGTGGTGCTCAGCGCTGGGCCACTGTTGCGGGTTGCGGCGCTCTGGCCGCGTATGGCCTGAGCAGGCGATCTGTCGCCGGAGTAGTTATCGCAGCTTCAGGCGGAGCGCTGGCCTTGTTCGCAGCCGGCGCGAAGTCACTGCAGCAGGAACCCGTCGCCCGCGCCAGCATCCAGGTGAACTCATCTCCCGAGAAGGTATTTCAGTTCTGGCGTGACTTCCAAAATCTGCCGCGCTTTATGAACCACCTGAGCAGCGTCAGCGTCATGCCCGATGGACGCTCGCGTTGGACCGCTGTCGGCCCCCTGGGCTCCCACGTTTCCTGGGATGCCGAGATCGTCAACGAACGCGAGAACCAGTCGATCTCATGGCGTTCGCTACCTGGTTCGGACGTCACGGTTGACGGCTCTGTTGATTTCCGCTCCGCTACTGGTGGCCGCGGCACGGTGGTTACGACCATCATGCGATACGACCCGCCAGGCGGACCAATGGGCGCAGCCATCGCGAAACTGCTTGGCAAAGATCCGAGTTTCATGATGCGGCACGATCTGCGGCGCATGAAGGCGCTACTGGAAGCCGGCGAAATCCCCACTGTTGAAGGCCAACCGCACGGCCGACGGACCCTTAAGGCGGCAGTCGCACGGGTCGTGAATCCCGATCGCCCGGCGCCACGCGTCGCCGATATCGCAGAAACTATCAGCGCCGACAGGAGAATCTCATGAAAGCAGTCTGTTGGATGGGAGTGAATAAACTCAGTGTTGAGACCGTTCCGGACCCGAAGATCCTGAACCCGCGTGACGCCATCGTCCGGATCACGAGCACGTGCATTTGCGGCTCCGACCTGCATCTCTATGACGGCTTCATGCCGACTATGGAGCAGGGGGACATCCTGGGGCACGAGTTCATGGGCGAGGTGGTCGAAGTCGGCCCGGGCATCCGTCCGGAGAGGCTCAAAGTCGGCGACCGTGTGGTCGTACCGTTCACGATCGCCTGCGGCAACTGTTTCTTCTGCCAGAAGCAGCTGTGGTCATGCTGCGACAACTCGAACCCCAATTACTGGATGGCCGAGCAGTTGATGGGCTATTCGCCATCTGGTCTCTTCGGCTACACCCACATGCTGGGCGGCTACGCCGGAGGACAGGCGCAATACGCGCGCGTGCCTTTTGCGGACGTCGGACCTTTGAAACTTCCCGCCGAGATTCCTGACGAAAAGGCTGTCTTTCTTTCGGACATCTTCCCGACCGGATATTTCGGTGCGCTGAACGCTGACGTCGAACGCGGGGATACAGTGGCCATATGGGGCTGCGGTCCTGTCGGTCTGTTCGCCATTCTCAGCGCCTTCATGCTCGGGGCTGAGCGCGTCATCGCAATCGACAAGTATCCGTATCGTTTGCAGATGGCCCGCAACGGCGGAGCGGAGACAATCAATTACGAGGAAGTAGACGACCTCATTCAACTGCTCAAGGACATGACCGGACAGATCGGTCCCGACAGATGCATTGACGCGGTCGGCATGGAAGCTACGGGGCACACTTTTCCATTCCTGGTGGATCGTGCCAAGCAAGCGGTTCGAATGCAGTTCGACCGCCCCAACGTGCTACGTCAGGCCATCCAGGCGTGCCGAAAAGGGGGAACGGTTTCCGTGGCCGGCGTGTATGGCGGCTTCATCGACAAAATGCCGTTGGGTCAATTCATGAACAAGGGACTGGCATTGAAAGGCGGCCAGACCCACATGATGCGCTACATGCAGCCGCTGCTTCAGCGCATTCAGAACGGCGACGTCGATCCGAGTTTCGTGATGACCCATCGCGTGCCCCTTGATGACGCGCCTCGGATGTATCAGGTCTTCCGTGACAAGCAGGACAACTGCGAAAAGGTAGTTCTAGACCCCTGGGCGGAATCCAAAGCCGCTTGACCGATTGCCGCGTCGCTGGCAAGTGCGGCGCGGCATTCCACCCTCACAACCTAGTAAGGAGTTCGTATGGCAGGCCTCAGGTTTGATGACGCAATGCCGCGGGTAATCTCGGCAAAAATGCACGGCATAATCGATTACATTCACGCCGGAACAAACATCCTCGTCGGTGCATTATTGTGGAAGCGTAATAAACGCGCGGCCACTGGCGCTTTCATCCTCGGCGGGCACGTCCTGGCTAACGCGTTGCTGACCGACTACGAGATGGGCGTCTTCCGTCTCTACAGCTTCAAGATGCACGGGATCCTCGATTACGCGACGGCTGCTACCAGCGCAGCAATGCCGGCGATGCTCGGCATAACGGGCACTCCCGAAGCAAACTTCTTCTACGCACAAGGAGGCGGAGAAAGTGTGATCGCGGGCATCTCGGATTATGACGACGACCGCGGCGCACAGCGCACCGGCGAACGTCTGGACGACCGCATGAGAATGCCACAGGTTGCCTGATCTAAGCTGAACCGCATCGAACAGAACGACGCCCGGAGCGCGGCGACAATTCTGTCCCCCATCCTCCGGGCGCGGTATTTACGCGGCTTCGGCCAGCGTAGCATCTTCGGCTGCGTAGTCGAACTGCTGCGGGCTGACTCCCGGCGGATTTTGTGTCTCCCATCCTGTTGTGCGCCGTATAGCTTCGTCCACCGGGATAGCTTCCTGGTAGCCGACTTCCTTGCGAATCCGAGCCGGGCTGACGATCAACTGCTGTTCTGTGTTGCCGGGTGGCAGCGGATGATAGGGCGTATCGGGCGGGTATGTCTGCCGGGTCGTGCGTTGGCTCTTCCCGGAATTGCGGCGCGTAGACCAATTGTCGCCCGTCGAAAAAAACATTCCGGAAGAAGCGGGCGTAACGGCCGCTCCGAAAGAATAATCCGCCCAACAGAAAAGCGGCGAGCGGACTCACCATAGCGACGCTTGCGCTACTCGCTCGAGAGTTCCGGCTCGTCGTATGCGCGCAAGATCAAGGCCCCCACCGCTACGGCGCATAGCAGCAGCACGACCCGGATGTACTGGCCCGCATGGAACGGCGGATCACCTACGAGCGCACGCAGCAATCCCGTGCCGGCGCTAGTGGCGCAGAATCCAAAGTAGAGCTTCTCGCGCAGACACCCGGACATGGCGAACAGCCAAATCAAGATAGACGTGACGATCAAGAAGACTGCCGTGATCGCGCCAGCGCCTGGCAAGCCGACGTTCGTCTGCACCGCAGAAACTAGCCCTAACGTCCGCGAAGGCGCAAGGACACCGCGCAGCGCGATCAGCATGAACGCGACCGAGTGAATCAGCGCGATTACGGCGCGCTTCTTGTTTGTCAGGAATACGTACTCACCCATAACAGCTTCAGTTCCAGTGTATCTGTCTTCTCGGGATTGAGCTATCGCCGGAAAGGGGGAGAGGCAGGAGCGTGCAAATACGACAAGGGGACGCCGCAGCGCCCGCCGAAACCCGTAACCCACGCTTCAGTGCTGCTGGTATTCGTACTCGCGGTAAAGACTGTAGACGAGATGGACCTTCGAGCCGCCGACACTTTCCTCGAAGTCGGTATCGACGATCTGGATGCGCCCGTGGAGCTTTTCGGCGAACGCTTTCGGCTTCTTCATTGGTATCCGCATCGCCCTTGAAGTCGCGCCAACCGCCAGCGGCGGCCGTGGGGTCAAATGCAAAGACTAAGAACCTTCTGAGAGCAGAGATTCTCCAAGCCTGTCCGCTTCGTTTCAACAATTGTACGCCCGCGCCACCAGTCGCGAGTACGACCAAGGGGTGATACAGCGGCCGTCGAAGGGCCAGTTCGCGCCCCATCGCCGGCGTGAAGCTTCAGTGGAATCAAGTGTATCTAAACGTGTGTGGAGGTTGGACACGTGGAGAAAATCAAGAAATCTGAAGACGAGTGGAAAAAGGAGCTGACACCCGAGCAGTACCACATTCTGCGGGAAAAGGGCACGGAACGCGCATTCACCGGTGAGTATGCTCACACCAAAACGCCCGGGATGTACCGGTGCGCAGCCTGCGGGCAGGAACTGTTCGAGTCCGACACGAAGTACGACTCGGGTTGCGGATGGCCGAGTTTCTATCAGCCGCTTTCAGAGGACCGCGTCGAGGCTCACGAAGACGGCAGTTTTGGCATGCGCCGCGTAGAGGTCACTTGCTCTCGCTGCAACTCGCACCTCGGCCACGTATTCCCCGATGGGCCACGTCCGACTGGGCTGCGGTATTGCATCAACTCTGCTTCACTTAAGCTCGAGGAAAAGAGATAAGGGCTGCCACCCAGCATGCTGGGCGGCAGTGACGGAGCTACCGCCGCGAGCTTTCGCCCAGAACATCGGAGGCGTTCCACTGGCACACCCGCGCCTCACCTTGCAGCGTCTAAGCGGACATGCACGACCATATGGCACAACGCACAACACAGCATGCAGAGGGCGCAGCAAAAAGTTCGCTGCTCAAGCTTGCCGCCGCGACGGCGCTCTACGCCGTAGTTCATAGTGCGCTCGCATCTCGTCAGGCGAAGGCTCTGGCGACGCGACTCCTGGGGGAACGTAGTCGCAATGCGTTCTACCGCCCGTTTTACTTGGCGCAATCGGTCGTCGCACTCGGGGCCCTGTACGCCTATGCGCGACGCCTACCCGACCGGACGCTCTATGACATAAAGGGTCCAGTTGGGGCGGCAATGCACGCAGGGCGAGCAGGTGCAATCCTGTACGCGGTGTGGAGTGCGAACCAGGTTGGGATCAGCGACATGCTCGGGATCACCTCCTGGCGCGCGTGGCGCGCGGGGGCTGACATCATTCCCCCGGAACCAGAGGCGCAAGGTCCGGCAGCCGACGGCGCCAACATGAAAGCCACAGGGCCGTTCGTCGCCAGCCGACATCCGCTGAACCTCGCTCCGCTCCCAGTGTTCTGGCTTACGCCGCGGATGACTCGCAATCTGCTGGTGTTCAACCTGGTGTCCACGGCTTATCTTGTGGTGGGATCCATGCACGAAGAGGCGCGCCTTAAGGCCGCATACGGAGATCGTTACACCGCATACCAACACTCCGGTGTCCGCTTCTATGTGCCCGGCGTAGAGCGGCGGGCTGCGTAGAGCCGCAACGCTAACATTCTCTCGAGAGCCACCCAGCGCATTTAGGCGCTCGGCTCGCACCCGCCGCTGCGCGGATGAACCAGCTACTTGCTGATGCGAGTGATCTGGTTGGCCAGCATCTGCCATTGCCCTTGCCTCTTCACCCAGACGTTCATGTAGCGGTACTCGCCGCTGCTCTCCTGACCTCCGTACCTGGTGCCCTGTAGGGTTACGCGGCCGACGTCGATGGCAGTATTTCCATCGACCTGGAGTTTTTCACGTTGCGGATTGATGGCCTTGAACTCGGTCGCTCCCGACTTCAAGTTGGCCATGCGCTGCACCTTCGTGACCAGCTCGCCTCGTGGGTTGATGAACGTGTACTCGGGAGCCCATACGTTGTCGAGGGTGGCCAGATCGCGTTTCGTTAATGCGTCCGCGTACTCGCGGAAGCGGCTTTATAGGGCCTGATCCGCGGTTGTGGTTGTAGTGGCGCCCGTGCTGGTTCCGCTCTGTTGTGCTGCTGCGGAAACTACGAGGAGAAGGAGGATGCTGGTAAATCTTTGCAGCTGCTTCATAGCGCGCTCCATTGCGCCCGCATGCTATGAAAAAATCTGAGCTGATTCAATCTGCCGGCGAAAGCCCTTGGACCAACACGGCGGATCGTAGCAGACCCCGCAGCTTGCGGCAGTCAGTAGCGGAGACTTGAGCTTTATATCGCTGATTAGATTGGAGGCGCGGGTGGGAATCGAACCCACGCATAAAGGTTTTGCAGACCTCTCCCTTACCACTTGGGTACCGCGCCTCGACAGGTTGGGGAAGAACTCGCCTCGAGATCTATTGTACCCCGATATGCAAAACCCCCGCTACCGGCGAGGGCTTGTGGAATCCTGGAGCGGGAGACGGGATTTGAACCCGCGACTTCGACCTTGGCAAGGTCGCACTCTACCACTGAGTTACTCCCGCTCTACGTTGTCGATTATATCCGACAGCTTCGGAAAGGGTCAATCTTAGCGGGTATACCTGCCTATTCGACATCCTCGCCGGTGAAAATTGCGCTTAGGCGGGCAGCCCTCGCCGCACTACCTGCGCGCGCTCCACTGCGGATCAAGTTCAGGGACGACAAGCTCGCCATCACGCATGTGCAGGATTCGATCCCCGTACGCAGCGGCTTCCGGATTGTGCGTGATCATAAGAACCGTCTGACCGAGTTCCTTGTTCGATTGCCGCAGCATGGATAAGACAATTTCCGAGTTCTTCGAGTCGAGATTCCCCGTCGGCTCGTCGGCCAGCACGATTGCGGGTTTGTTGATCAGAGCCCGCGCCAGTGCGACACGCTGCTGTTCGCCTCCGCTCATCTCGGCCGGTCGGTGATCCAGTCGTTTTGAAATTCCCAGCAGTCCGACGATCTTCTCGAAGTGCCCCTCATCGTGGTTCGCGTGCTTGCCCGCGATGTTGCGCGCAATCTCAATATTGCCCCGCGCATCGAGTGTCGGCAGCAGGTTGAACTTCTGGAATACAAACCCGATCTTCTCTTTCCGGAGCCGCGTGCGCTCGGCGTCAGTCAGGTGCGCGAAATCCACGCCGTCGATCAGTACGCGTCCGGAGTCTGCGCCGGTCAAGCCGCCGAGCATGTAAAACAGGGTCGATTTGCCGCTTCCTGACGGGCCCACGACGCTCAGGAATTCCCCGCGCTCCACATTGAAAGAAACGCCACGGACAGCCGGCACATCGACTTTGCCGATGCGATACGTTTTCTGAACGCTCTCTACCTGGATTATGGGCGCCATGTGAACCCTTGATATTACACGAATGGCGGGTGCATCCGCCCGTTCGGCCGCGTTAGCAAAAAGGGAGTGCAGTTACCGCACTCCCTTGAAGTATAAATTTAGAGTTTTGAATCTGCGGCGTTGCCCCCGAAGTTTACCAGGTGCTCATCTTCATCTTGTCGACCCAGACGGAGTAGTCAGTCATAGTCTTGTTCCCGTCCATCTGAAAGGCCACGTTCAGTTCTCGCACGCTGGAGTTGTGCGGAGCGTACGACTTATTGAAGTAGCTCTTCTTTCCGTTCAGCGTTACTGACACGAACTTCACTCTATTGTCGCTGGTCCGCTGGAACTCGAAGACCACATGGTGCCACTTGTACGCTGCCGGAACCGCGCACGGAATCCCTGTCGAAATCCACTTCCGCGCGACACCGTCAAACACGTCCCAGGTCTTGTGGTCTTTGTAATCGCACTGCGTCCCGAATATGTATCGCTTGCCGCCAACCGCCTGGTTCATGTCGAACTCAAGTGCCTGCGAGGCCGAGGGGTTCGTCATATAGAAGTACATGTCAAAAACGAAGTTCCTCTTTGAATCATCCGCTCCCAGCTGCTTCCACCAGAGCGCGGCGCCGTAAGGCGTGGTTCCGCCAATCCAGAACTTCGTCGAGGATCCATCGAGAGAAGGGCTGCTCTGGCCGCGAGTCATGGAGTATGGGACCGGATTGCCTTGCCCACCAGGGCCCGCGCAAACCGTGCATGATTCCCATCCGCTCATTTGCTCGATGTTCGTAAATACCTTTGCCGTGCTGGGAATTGTCAAGCCGCCACCACCACCCGTGGTGACGGTGTTCACGGTGATATTCAGCCCTGTTTTCGAGACTGTGCCATTGGTGTCCCACGATTGGACGACCATGTAGTGCGTACCGGCCGAGAGCGTAACGTACGTATCAATCCTGCTTGCGTTTACGGAATAGACTGCATTGTTATCAACGTAAATCTTCATTGCCGAGATCGGCGCGCTCGAACTCGCTGACGCGACTACATGCACTGGGGATCCCACAGTCGTGCCCGGGGTGGGAGAGGAAACGGTAACGCCTGCAAATGCCGCGCTGGCTAGGGCGAGGATGGCGCTGGCAAGTTTCAGAAAGTTGCGCACTGCGAACCTCCAGGGGGGAGTAGCAAACGATGCAAGAGTAGCTTTCGAGGGGGACGCCAACCAGCAGCCTAAAGGCCTAGCAGCCGCTAGGTTTCAACCCTAGGGGTCGTAGGAGTAGAACCTTAGAGAAGAATCGTCGGTCGCAAGGTACTGAGACTCACAAACTCAGATGGTGGTGCATTTTAGACACACTCTGCAGATGTCCCGAGTATCTGCACAATTGCAGATGTGGTCTCATCAACTAGCGAACGGCGCTTACGGGACTAAGAGAAACGCCGGATAGCGAGAGTCGCACATCCGGCGCTAACTGCTTGAAAATCCGTCACTGCTAAGAGGCTGCACTCATTCGGTGCGTCGGAACCGCAGTGGCTCGCTTGGGGCCGCGCTTCCGCACCAGCAGTAAGCGAATGCGCTCGAGCAGTTCAGCAGGCGCGTACATACCTTTGGGCAGGAAGACATCCGCCAGCGTGTCTTTTTCGTAGACCTTGATCTTTCCGGAAAAAAGGATCGCGGGCGTTTGGGGAGACAGCGCTTTGATCTTCGCGACGAGTTCGGTGCCGTCCAGGCCGGGCATGACCAGGTCAGTCAGGACCAGATCCACTCCACCGCACTTGAAAATCTCCAGTGCCTCTTCGCCGTTGTTAGAGACGACCACCTTGTAACCGCGAGTCTCCAGCATCACCTTGCGAATGGACAGCGACTGCTCATTATCATCGACGCAGAGAATCGTGCGCTTGGGCTTCATGTTTGGATTCCGATTTCGTCGAGGGCAGTCCGCAGGAAAACACCCACTGAAGTCCGACCCTGAATTTATTTCATGTAGTGAGAACCAGAGAGCTTCGTCAATGTACGGTCAAATCCTCACTCTGTAAAGTGACCGCGAAGCTAATAGCTCTTCACTCGATTGACAAAGCTTCGGCGGGAATCACACTCAGATCAGCGAACTGGAATCGGCCTACAGATAAGCCTCTCCACTCATGACATGCATCACGTGTCCACCTACTCGCACGTTAATCACTCTGTCACCCTGCTTTGTCGCGCGAAAATAAATCTGGCTTGCACGTTTAATCTCCAGTCCTTGCTCAATCATTGCTTGTTCATCCGAAGCGACGACTCCGTGCATCACTGCCCAACCTGTGCAGCAGCCTGCGGCTGATCCCGTTGCGGGGTCTTCACCGTTGTAGAAGATCATTCGGGCATGCAGGGTCGCCTTGGGGTCAACGGTCTCGCGGCAGACGAAGTAGAGGAACTTTGCGTCAGTCTTCTCGAGGTATTCGGAGGCCTGCGCGAAACCAAAAGAAATCTTCTGCAGAGTCTTCAGGGATTTGAACGGCACGATGGCGAACGGAATTCCTGTCGAGACCGTCTGAATGGGCAGCGTCTCATCAAGCTCCGCCATCGGCACACCTATGGTGCGGGCGATGTCCTCGCGCGAGTGCACGCTGCCGAACTCGGGGTCGCGCTGACGCATCTCACCCCTGACCAGTCCATCTACCGCTGTAAACGTCACCGGAATCTTTCCCACGTTTAGGTCCAGTTCCACGCGGTCCTTTCCGTCTCTCTGCGAAAGATAGAATGCCGTTCCGAGAGTCGGGTGCCCGGCGAACTTCAATTCCTCTTGAACCGTGAAGATCCGCACCCGTACGCCTTTTTCACGCTCGGTGGCCTCGTCTCGCGGCAAAATGAACGTCGTCTCGGACAGGTTCGTCTCCTTCGCGACCCTCTGCATCTCATCGTCCGAGAGGCCACGCGCATCTGTGAAAACCGCAAGCTGGTTTCCCTCCAGCGGTAGCGCTGTGAACACGTCGAGTTGCACGTATGGGAACCGCCGCGAACTGTTCGCCATTCTATTCAGCCTCCAACGTAAGAGCTTACACCCGCGCTCAGCGTGCGTGTTGCACCCTGTTAAGGGCGCTGCCAGTTGACGCCCATTCCTACTTCATTTGTAATCAAAGCCACGGAAGCGAAGGGGGTCCGGTGATCCTCCCGGTCTTCAAAACCGGCGAGCGGCGGGTTCGTCCCGTCGCTGGTGCGTTCGACTCGCACACGCTTCCGCCAATACTTCGCTCACTTGGCCTGCTCGTTGCGATTATCGTCTTGTGGGCGAGTTCGCTTGGAGCACAAAGCGCCGCTCCGCACCCGTCTGGAATCCAGGACATCCTTCAGTACATCAACAACGGCTGGACGGCACTCAGTCGCTCGATGGACGATTGCAAGACCGTCGTAGACGCGAAGTTTCCGGCACGGTCGCTCCTTTATGTGCCGGCCGGCGCTCCTGTCCCGAGCGCGGCGAGAGAGGTGAGCCAACGATGCGGAGTATCCGTCCAGGCGCTCCCGCATGAAATCCGCACGATCGGCACCGTAGACATGGCTGCCATCAAGCAGCCCGGACTTCTCTACCTTCCCAACCCGTATGTCGTTCCAGGCGGCTTCTTCAACGAAATGTACGGCTGGGACAGCTACTTCATCATTCGTGGCCTGCTACGGACCGGCAAGCTGGACCTGGCTCGCGGCATGGTGGAGAACTTCTTCTACGAGATCGAGCACTATGGAGCGATTCTGAATGCGAACCGCAGTTACTTCCTGACGCGGTCGCAGCCGCCATTTCTCAGTTCCATGGTCCTGGCCGTGCACGAGGCGCAATTGCGTGCCGGCAAACCAGACGACGCCTGGCTGCGCCGTGCCTACGACTACATCGTGCGCGATCACACCATGTGGACCACCGGACAGAAGCTCGCCGGCGACACCGGCCTGAGCCGCTACTACGACTTTGGAGAAGGCCCCGCGCCCGAACTGTACGGGCACAACGACCGGTATTACGACGCGGTGGCCACGTGGTTCACAAAGCAGTTCGATCGCTCACGCGGGTATCTGTCCACTGGGGCTGATTCAGAAGCCCTGCCAGCCGCGTGGCCCCGGTACACGGTGCAGCTCTGCGGCGGAATGACCGCTGCTAACCCAAGTTCCGCCGCACCTTGCAGAGCCACTTCTAAATTCAGTTTCACGGCGGACTACTACAGGGGCGACCGCGCCATGCGCGAATCCGGCTACGACGTCTCATTCCGCTTCGGACCGTTCAGTGGCTCTACTCATCACTACGCCGCGCTTGATCTCAATGCCCTGCTCTACAAAGCAGAACGGGACTTGGAGCGCATCGCGCGCATGCTGGGCAAAGACGCCGACGCACGTCGATGGGCCGAGCGCGCTCGCCTCCGCAGAAATGCCATCAATCGGCTGATGTGGGATGAAAAGAAGGGCCTGTACTTCGATTACGATTTTGTCCGAGTCCGCCGGTCGGATTACGTCTTCATCACGACTTTCCATGCACTCTGGACCGGCGTTGCCAGTCCCAAGCAGGCCGAGCGAATAGCCAGCAATCTCCGCCTGTTCGAGCACCCTGGCGGGCTTGTCACCAGCCTCACGGAGACCAAAGTTCAGTGGGACTACCCGTGGGGGTGGGCGCCGAATCAACTTATCGCGGTCGAGGGGCTCCGCCGCTACCGATACAACAGCGATGCCGATCGCGTCGCCCTCAAGTTCCTCTCAACTGTGCTGACCAATTTCCGCCGCGACGGCACGATTCGCGAGAAGTACAACGTCGTGGCCCGCACCTCGACGGCAGAGATTCAAGCGGGATACAAGGAAAATGTCGTTCGGATTCGGCTGGACGAACGGCGTGTTCCTCGAATTGCTCCGCCAACTCCCGCCTGCCTCCCGCGCTCGCCTCGGCGAGCATGCTGACCGCTAGCGAATCCGCTTCAACTCTTGCGGGGTTCGGATTCCCGAATCTTCCAGCCCTCTGCAGCAATCGTTGCCGCAGATTTGCTGTGACGAACGCATCACCGAGCGCATGATGCGCGTCGGTCGCGTCGAGGGAAAGGAGGAATGTTCTTCAGATACCAGACGACCGCGTCTGTAACCAGCGTTCGTGATGGATTGGGAGGTGTCACGCGCCACCCTGCCTAGGTGGCGCGTCTATACCACTGCCGGTCCGCTGCATCAACGTGATTGCACGCGCACGCGGAGCCGTCCGAAGCTAGTCAGTCAAGTCGAAATGCCGCCCAGCGCTTTGGATCCGTGTTGACCGCATCAGCCGGGAATGCGGTCGTCTGCCAGTTTGGTTCGGCCGGGGTCATCATTTCGACCATAATCCGGAACTCGCCGTTGGGGAACCACGAACGTGCGATCTGAAACTCTCTGACGGTCTCCGGCATGAACGATCGCTTGTCCCACGAATCCACTCGGGAGACGTTGGCGACCCAGCCATCGTTATTCCACCAGGTCCACTCCTCCGGCCAGGCTCCGTTCTGGAGTATGCGTTGCCCGAGCTTTGCCGAGGCATGCAGATTCACCGGGCGCCCTCGGCCAGGAGAAATGTACAGGTCGAGCGTACCGGTCTTGCTCCGGAGGAACTCCACTGTCAACCAGACATGTTCCTTTGTCTGCTTGATGTAGATCCTGGCGAAATCGCCTGCGTAAGTCGTAGCTGCGTCCTGCCATTCTGTCGGGCTGATCTTCCCGTCAATCATAACTACCTGCTTCGCGAACGGCACTTTGATGGGCTCCGCGCCTGCGGCCGTCGCAGCGAATATCCCCGCCACGAGCACCGCAAAGCAACTGTTGCGAAATTTCACGGTCTCTCCTCCATCTCCAAAGACGCCCGGTACTCCAATCCGTTAGCGACTTACATCCCTGCACGCATTCTCTGCGTCTTTGTTTAGCAACATGTCCACGGCTCTTCCGCGGCCCCAGGCTCCCCGCATTGGAACTCTTCGGCTTCCGGTACTGGTCAACATAGGAGTCGGCTTCGGCCTGATCGAGGTCGCACTTTGGTGTCCCAAGCACATTCAGCTCTGGGTATCCCTCACTGCGGCCACCTGGATCATTGGGTCTACCGCGCTCTCAGGCCGCTCCGCTGATGAACTTGGGCTGGGACGCCGCGGCTTGCGCGAATCCGCATGGGTGGCGGCGGCCGCACTCACCCTTGCTGCTCTTATCGTCGTCATTAGCTGGCTCTTCGGATGGCTCCATCCGCTGTTCGGCCCGGTCCCGTCGCTCACGCACGCCCTCGCCTACGCCGTTTGGGCTTTCCAGCAGGAGTTCATCCTGCAATCATTCCTGTTCCTCGGTCTAAGCCGTGTGACCACGCCGCGTCGGGCGGTGATGATCGCCGCCGCGCTGTTCTCCTTTGCACATCTCCCGAACCCAATCCTTGTCGCTGCGACCCTATTTAGCGGACTCGCACTGACGGCGGCGTTCGCGCGTTACGGAAACGTGTACCCGCTTGCCATCGCACATGCCGCACTCGGACTCGCGGTCGCCGTCTCGGTTCCCGCCGACCTCCACCGGAATATGCGCGTCGGAATCGGCTATCTCAAATACAAGCCGGCACAGACTTTCCAACTCGCACCTAGTTCGGCACCTTCCGCAATCCAGGCGATCAGCCCAACCCAGCGCTGATACACTACTCTCCATCTTGTTGCAGCATGTCCCCGAGTGTCTTCTTGTGCTTTTCGGACCTGCGCATCGCTTTCTGTTTGAGATCCGGCACGGCACGAGTAGGAGGAACGGTTCCGACCTGCTCCCTGGCCGCAGATTTCACCGCCTTGACCACCGAGAATTTCTCTACCTTCTTCTTTCGAGCCATGCCGTAATCCTCTTAGAGCCGCTTTTACCCGCGCCCGACGATTGTAAGTGGACACGCGCGACGGCATTAGTCCGCGAACCTGAACTCAGGCACGAAAGCATTCTGCACCAGAGCCCTCCTGACTACATCCCAGTAGTACACTCCAAGGCACATGAACTTCTTTCTGGATCTCGCTGCCGGCATTCTCACTGTGCTCTTCTTCGTCGGACTTGCAGGCGCCAGCATGGTTGCCGTGCTCTTCCTCGCCGACCTCTTTCGGACCATCTCCCGATCTGAAGGTACCCGATCCGACCAGCAGCCATTCGCGGGCTAGATCGGAGGTGGCGGCGCGAAGCGCTTCTTTGGCAATAACCCCCTTTAAAGAAAAAGCCCGGCGCTTTCGCACCGGGCCTCTCTCCTGAATCAGTTTACGACTAGTATGCAAACCCATCAGGTCCGCTGACGGGGCCCACGCGAACCATGTGGTCCACGTATTCGCGTCCTGCGTTAAGCGCCTTGCGATCCAACTCAAGAATAGCCGCGTTGCGCACGGTGTCCTGCAGCACTGCCATCGCCGTTTCCGCCGGCAGACACTCGGTTTCCTCGAGCAGAGCGCCGAGCATGACTACGTTGGCGACCTTCGCCGAGCCGATCGCGTCTGCAATCTCGCTTGCCGGCACGCAAAGCACCCTGGCGTGTTCGATGGCCAGGTCCTCCGGCAGCCGGTCGCGGTTGTAGATGATGACGCCTCCGGGAGCCACCGCCGGCGCAAACTTTCGCAGCGACAGCTCGTTCATCGCAACCAGCACCTGCGGATGGGTGATCAACGGCGAACCGATGCGCTCATGCGAGATCGACACGTGGCAGTGTGCACTTCCTGACCGCATTTCCGGCCCGTAGGAAGGCAGCCAGCTCACTTCCATCTGCTCGCGCATGCCCATCTCCGCGATCAACTGTCCGAGGAGCAGCACTCCCTGTCCGCCGAAACCCGCCACTTTGATTGTGACGTCATGCGTATGGGCCTTTTTCTCGTGCTTGTTCGCCTTCTCGGCCTTGATCCCCAGCACTTCCTCCACGCTCCTCTGCGGCGCTGGTGCAAATGGGATTTCCGGCTTTTTGTCGCGGTAGACGGCCAGCGGGAAGTTCTTCTCCAGCGTCTCGTGTACCCATTTACGGGCAACGACTGGATCCATCTTCAAAATGGTCGGGCATGGGGACAGGATCTCCACCATCGAGAAGCCGATGCCGTTCTTCTGGTTCTCCAGCGCCTTCCGGATCGCCTTCCGCGCCTTGATGATGTTCTTGTTGTCGCCCAGCGACACGCGCTCGATGTACGCCGGCGCTTCGAGCGAGCTCAGCATCTCGGCCATCTTGATCGGGAAGCCTTCGTTGTTGGCGCGGCGTCCCCATGGCGAAGTGGTGCTCGTCTGACCAACCAGCGTCGTCGGAGCCATCTGTCCACCGGTCATGCCGTAGATCGAGTTGTTCACGAAGAACACGCAGATGTTCTCGCCGCGGTTCGCCGCGTGAACGATCTCCGCTGTGCCGATCGCGGCCAGGTCACCGTCACCCTGGTAGCTGATGACGATGCTTTCCGGATTGGACCGTTTCAGCGCCGTCGCTGCTGCCGGAGCTCGTCCGTGCGCAACCTGCACATTGCCGGTATCGAAGTAGTAGTACGCGAACACCGAGCAGCCCACCGGGCTGACGACGACCGCGCGATCCTGGAGGCCGAGTTCTTCCAGCGCCTCGGCGATGAGTTTGTGCGCTACGCCATGACCGCAGCCGGGGCAGTAATGGGTCTGGTGCTGCAGTTCGTCTTTGCGCGTAAACCGGTCGTAGAAGACCGGCGACCTTCCATGAATGACTTGATATTCGCTCACGATATCCCTCCCGCCCCTAAACCGTCGCCGCGACGCGGGCGAACAATTCGGCGTGAACTTCTTCTGCCGACGGCACATTGCCACCGACTCGGCTGTAGAACTCGACCGGGACCTTGCCATTGAGCGCCAGCTTCACGTCTTCGACCATCTGACCGGTGCTCAGCTCGACTACCATGACGCTCCGGCACTTCGAAGCCGCTTGTGCCAGCGCCTTCGACGGGAATGGCCATAGTGTGACCGGCCGGAATAGTCCGACCTTCAGCCCCTGCTGACGTGCATGGTCCACAGCCGACCGTAACACGCGCGAGATGATGCCGTACCCAACCAGCAGAATCTCAGCATCGTCAGCCATGTAGGTCTCATGGCGCGCCTCGGCCTCTTCACATTTCTTGTACTTCGCTTCGAGTTTGCGGACGTGTTGCTCAAGCAAGTCCGGAGTCAGGTGGATCGACGTGACCAGGTTCTTGCGCGTCGCCGCCGTACCCTTCACTGCCCAAGGCTTCTCGGGAGCTGCGATCTCCTTCATTTCGAGATCCAGCGGCTCCATCATCTGCCCGACAAAGCCATCTGTCAGGATTACTGCCGGGTTCCTGTACTTATCTGACAGTTCGAATGCGAGGATCGTCAGGTCGGCCATTTCCTGCACGCTCGCTGGCGCCAGCACGATGTTCTTGTAGCAGCCGTGCCCCCCGCCTTTGACTACGCAAAAATAGTCGCTTTGCTCCGGTGCGATGTTGCCCAATCCCGGACCACCGCGGACGACGTCCACGACTACCGCGGGCAGTTCCGCGCCAGCCAGATAAGACATGCCCTCCTGCATCAGGCTCATGCCGGGTCCCGAACTCGCAGTCATTACCCGCTGTCCGGCCGATGCGGCGCCGTACACCATGTTGATCGCGGAGACTTCGCTCTCGGCCTGCAGGAATGTGCCCCCAACCTGCGGAATCAGCAGCGCCGCGTATTCCGCGATTTCGCTGGCAGGCGTGATCGGATATCCGTAGTACGACCGGCAACCCGCCATTACTGCCGCTTTTACGATTGCGACATTTCCTTTACACAGTTGCCGCATGCGCTTCCTCCTTCACCGTCGCACCCGCCTTTTTCTCATCTGCCAGGCGATACACGGTGATTGCGCCGGGCTCAGGGCAGCAATAGAAACAGATCCCGCACCCCGTGCAGCCGTCGCCTTTGTAGTGCGCCGGATGCACGCCGTACGAATTCAGGTCCGCCTCGAGTTCAAGTACTTTAGGCGGGCACGACTCAACACACAGCCCGCACCCCTTGCATTCGTCGGTCTTCACCGACACATTACCGCGTGCTTGATTAGCCATTCCTTACCTCGCACCAATCTGCGCGAACGACCTGTTCGTCCACTTCATCCGTTCGCAATGCTCGTAAAGTTCATCGCGGAAGTTCGGATGCGCGATCTGTATCAACGCCTCCGCGCGCTGCCGCACTGTTTTGCCGTGCAGGTACGCGATTCCGTATTCAGTCACGACGTAATGAACATCTGCTCTCGAAGTCACAACACCGGCACCGGGCGCAAGCATAGGTGCGATGCGTGATACCGTGCCGCCCTTGGCCGTCGATGGCAAAGCGATGATCGGCTTTCCGCCCTTCGACCTCGCGGCGCCGCGGATGAAGTCCACCTGCCCGCCAAAGCCGCTGTAGAACCTCTGTCCAACGGAATCGGAGCAGACTTGGCCGGTAAGGTCGATCTGGAGTGCCGAGTTGATTGCCACCATGTGATCGTTGCGCGCGATCAGCATCGGGTCGTTCGTGTATGAGTTCGGATGGAACTCAAAGATTGGGTTCTCGTGCGCGAACTCGAACAGCGGCTTGGTTCCCAGCATGAAACCAAGGATCACCTTACGCGGCTTGAAGTTTTTCCGACGTCCGTTGATCACCCCAGACTCGATCAGCGGGATGACGTTGTCGGAAACCATCTCCGTGTGGATGCCCAGGTCCTGTCTGTCTGTCAGGTTCGAAAGCACCGCGTTTGGAATTCCGCCAATACCAAGTTGCAGACATGAACCGTCGTCGATCAGGCTGGCGACGTGCTTTCCGATAGCCGCTTCCACCGCGCCGCCGGGCTCCTTCTTGAGTTCGCAGAGCGGACGCGTATCTTCGACGATCTTGTCGATCTGCTTCACATGAATGAAGCTGTCGCCATATGTGCGCGGCATCTCGGCATTGACCTGCGCCACGATGTAACGCGCCTTCTTGCAAGCTGTCATCGTGTGATCTACGCCAACCCCGAAGGAGCAGAAGCCGTGTGCGTCCGGCGGCGATACCTGCACGAGCGCCACGTCGATCGGCAGCGCGCCAGTTTCGAAGAGGTCCTCGATCTCACTCAGGAAGATAGGCGTGTAGTCCGCACGGCCCGCATTGACGGCCTCGCGTACGTTACCGCCGATGAAAAGTGCGTTATGACGAAAATGCCCCTCCATGGAGGGGTCGACGTAATCCGCACGGCCCAGTGTCAGGATGTGTACGATCTCCACATCCCGAACCTGTGGACCGCGCTCGATGAGTGCCTCTACTAGGGCCTCAGGCTCGGCGCAGCCGGGATGGATGTACACCCGCATCCCCGACTCTACGCATCGCATCGCGTCACCCGCCGTCGTCAGTTTGGTCCGATACTCATCCTGCCAGCTCATGTATGAATGCCTTTCACTGCCTCAGTTCAAGGAAATTTCAGAATGCCCAAGTTGAACCCCTTCTTACCGCCAAACGCCGCAATGGCCCGGCCGGTACTCGCTACCGCGGCGTCTGCACAGCTGCTTCTTCATATCCCTTCGCCGCGTAGAACTGTGCGCGATCGAAGAATTGCTCGAGAAGTTGAAGCATCTCTAACTCACCAAACACCTCAGCCGGACGCTCCATTACGTTCTTCTGCTTCAGGTATTCCCACAGATTGTCTTTCACGACCGCGATCACCCAAATCACCTGGCTCAGCGGCACGCCCTGTGCGGCGCGTTTCGCGCCGATAGCCACGTAGCGGTCAGCTATATCCGCTTCGGTCTTGCCCAACAGCCACTCGCCAAGGTTCCGGTAGATGCCGTAAACAACGTGCTCCAGATCTTCCGCCGGAACGTTCTTGTAGCCGGGACACTTGTCGCAACTCACGATGCGATGACGTAAGCCTTGCGCCAACCCTTCCGAGTGTGACTCGATCAGCTTAACCAGCCTGTATGCCAGCATCATTGCAACACCTCGCAATACGACCCTGGCCGCCGCCGCGCGAAGACCGACAAGGCCAGATTGTACTTTGGATCCATGACCTACCCACGCTTCACCGGGCCCACACGCGGACGGCGGAATGAGGGCACCGCATCACGCTCTAGTGTCCGTGCTGGCGGGAAATAGAGCCGTGACTCTAGTCACCCGAATCTGTGACTCCCCGCACAAATAATTCGGACAAGTGTTCGAACCTCAGCGACTTACGCACGTGATCGAACAGCAACTCGGGAAAATTGGTTTCCACTGCGCGCTAACAGTTGCCCTTCCAGACCATGGGGTGCTTTGTCGTTTCATCAGTTAAGGTTTTCATGAACTTGACTGGGCACAATCGTAGGGAAGCGCAAAAAAGCCGCGCAGGCCATCACGGCTTCGCGGCGGGGTTGTGGCCATGTTAGTCGTTCATATGATCGAATATGTCTCGTGGGTTCCTGCCGGAAGTGCCCCCACTTCATTAGGGCCAGCAAGGTCTACAGCGATGTCCTCGTCGCAGACAGGGCGCACCGATGTCCGCGGAGCAGTCGAGATAGTCGCGCCCACAAGCGGAATCTGCCCCACACCGGGACTATTTCTGGGAGTTCAAAAAGACAGGCCCTGGTCGATGTGACTTGCGTCACGTTTACCCTGAATTGCCACCGGTATGTCACTCACATACGTGACCTACAGCACAAAGAACGCGAACGTTCGCCTATTACAATTTGTCTCGCAGCAATCCCCCAAACGCAAAAGCCCTAGCCACCCCCCCGGTTAGGGCATTCGCTTCGCGCAAGAACAATAAGGGCCGCTTCGGATCCTCCCCCCAAGTCTCCGAAGCGGCCCTTATTCCTGCTACAGATAAAGAATAACGCGAAATCCTGATTTTCGCACTGGTAAACAGACACAAACCGAGGGAACTTCCGGCTGCAGGACTTGTTGTCCGGCGTCCATGCTGGCGATCGTCCCCCCATTCGGCCAGGAAGTCAGCGGCGACCAAAGACCTGGCGCAGAAGATCGGTCACGCGGGCGGCGGGATTCTTCCGAATCTTCTTTTCTTCTTCACCCAACATATAGAAGAGGCCGTCGAGCGACTTGGCGACGACGTAGCTGTCGATGTCGAGCTTGGGACTCGACGCGAAGGGGATGTTCTGGTACCGGCCAATAAGGTCGCGGTACTGGCGCGTTACGCCCACGTCGTTCATGGCCTGCTGGACCACCGGAAGGAACGCCGCCGTGAGCTGCTCGGAGGTCTTGGCGCGGAAGTACTCCGTCGCGGCGCTGTCGGACCCGCGGAGAATCTGGCGGGCGTCGTCGATGGACATCTGGAGTATGGCCTCCCCGAAAATCCGCTTTGCGTGTGGCGCTGCCTTCTCCGCGGCCCGATTCATTCCGAGGACGAACTCATCGACCTGCCCACCGTAACCAACCGCACGAAGCCCTGTTTCCAGCGTTCGGAGCTGCTTTGGCAGCGGGATCTTGATCGCGGGATTCTTAAAATACCCATCCTGCCGGCCAGTGAGTTTGACCGCGTTGTCGGTGCCAACCTGGAGAGCCTCCTTGAGCCCGGATGAAATCTTCGCGTCGGACAGTCTCATGGAGCCGAGGCTCTGCGGAATGGTCTGTGCGGCTGCGGAGATCGAAATCACCAGAAGCGATAAGAAAGCGTATCGGCAGATCATGGAGGGGAGTATACGAGCGAAACCACTGTTGAGGTACGCGTGAATGAGTGACAGAAGTCACGGGAGAGCTGTGGCGATGGTCCATGTGGGTGACGTGAACCCTCGAAGGTGAATCTTGATTATTCCTGCGGGAGAGTCTCTATCGGAAGAGAGGCGCGAAGCAATTCGCGGAAATATTCTTCGCGCACAGAGCGACCGCTGTGGAAATCACTTAGGCGTTGTTGTGTTTTGCAATGCCCGTTGAAAAGCGCAACGATTGCTGATTTTGCGTCGTAAGCTACTGATTCTTCGAGGAAGGCTGGCAGCGTGTGCTCGCAGTCGGCAGAATCGTTGTTGAAGAGTTCAACTGTGCCGCGTGATGCGCATTTCAACGGCCCGCAAAGAACGGGAACTGGGTTGTGTGTAAAATCCTCAGAACACTGGAGTTGCGCAAGGTTGAAGCATGCATCTCGGCGACAGAAGAAGGTTGGCATCGCAAATGCTTTATAGGAATGCGTCAAGGGCACGCACTTATAGAGGCCCAAGAAAACAAACCCGCAGGAGCGGGATGGAGGTGGGCGATGACAGTCCTTCTAGTTCTTCTTACTTTCGTAGGTTTCCTTCTCATCGATTGGTTCTTCTCGCGCAACAAGCAGGTTGTGTTTGCCGAGCAGCGTGCGGCCGAGCGCGCCGAGAGCGTCCGGATCCCGAGACTGCAGCCGGTCCTCGTGGGCGGATTCAAGGTTCCGGAGAACGTCCGTTATCACCCGGGCCATACGTGGGCGCTGAGCGAGAGCCCGAACCTTGTGCGCGTAGGCATCGACGACTTCGCTTCGAAGTTGATCGGAAAGGTCGAGGAGGTAAAACTGCCGCAGCGTGGACAGTGGGTTCGCCAGGGACAGAAGATTTGGAGCTTCAAGCGCAACGGTAAGCTCGTGGAGATGGTGTCGCCCATCGAAGGCAGCGTCGCAGACGTGAACGACGCCGTGGCACGCGATCCGGAACTGGCGCGCAAGGACCCCTACGGAGAAGGCTGGATGGTGACCGTGCAATCTCCCGACGCGAAGACGAACTTCCGGAACCTCATGGGCGGCGCACTGGCGCGGTGGTGGACGGAAGAAGCGGCCTCGCGGTTGCAGAAGAAGATTCCCAGCAGCATGGGTTCGCTGGCACTGGCGCAGGATGGCGGCGCGGCGGTCGAAGACATCGCGGCCCATCTTACGGATGATGTCTGGACAGCTACTACGCATGAGTTCTTCCTTGCGTAGATCCATCGCCTAAACTCCGGCCTCGAGAGCGATCCTCGGGGCCGTTTTCCTTTTGGGGTGAAAGTTTGAGCGGGAAATAACACCGCGCAGGGTGATAACCCACAATAGTTGCAGTCCGAAAATCAACCCAGACCCACACTTTGGCACTGCAAACCGTTGAAAACAGGTACTTACATTCAGGCGCCTCGCCTGAAAGGCGTTTGGCAGAACTCGTGCACTCTCCTCCGTGAATTTGCTCGGGGGAGCGCTGTGGAACCCAGTCTTGTCATCATCGGAGTAAAGCTAAAGACGGCACCTGAGGCTATGCGCGAACGGTTTCGCATGGACAAGGCGAACCATGAGGACGCGCTGCATTCGCTGGTGCGCTCCGAGGGGATCGATGAGGCGATTGTTCTCGCAACGGAAGCGCGGACGGAATTCGTGGTCTGGGCCAGCGACCCCTCTCTTGCGGCGAACTCCGTGCTACGTTTCCTCGCACGGGAATTCGACCTCAAGCTTTGTGAGTGGTCGAACTTCTACCGCCTCGTGGAAGAGGACGCGCTGGCGCATGTGCTGAGAGTCGCTTGCGGACTCGACTCCGCAGACGGCGAGGAATCCGTAATCACCGAGGCTGTGGCAGCGGCCTGGCAACAGGGTCGAACGGCAGGTACAAGCGGCGCATGCCTTGACCTCGTCATGGAGAAGGCTTCGACACTCGCTGAGCAGACCCAAGGCAAGAAGGAACCGGTCGCGATACTCGAAAAGCTGGCACAACGTGAAGCTGGCGAGTTGAGCAGACGCCTGCAAGCAGGACAGGTAATGCCGATGGTTGCCGCCTTTCGCGGGCGCCTCGACGAGATCTGCAAGCAGGAACTGCGAAAACTGGAATGCGAGTTCGGACCCTTTACCGAAGATCAGCAGCAAGCATTGAGCAAGCTCGCGGCGCATATCACGCAGCGTATTTCGGGCTCGCTGGCGCGGGAGTTGAAGGACCTGCCGGAAGCGCCCGAGCAGGATGCGCTGGCAAAGGTCGTACAGCGCCTTTTTAGGTTGGAATTGGAGCCGACCGGGGCACGTGCGATAACGGGAGTGGCCGAAAGCAAACTGCGGTCGCCGGCAGAGCGTGAGCGCGCGGACGTCCATTAGGACGACGCGAAAAGACTCCATCACTTGAAGGCGCTGATTTGCGCCTCCCCCGAAGCAGGTCAGCGCAGAGCCTGCTTCGGGGTTTCTGATTGCCGTGAACGGACCTGAGTAGCTTGTCGCACTCGGCAGCCAGGCGTTAACCTTAAGCATGATCCAGCGACCCGACACGACCGAATACGCGGAGTACTACGCCGATTACGTCAGGCGTGTACCCGATGGCGATGTGCTCGACATCCTTGAGAAGCAGCTGTCGGAGTTTCGTCAGACATTCTCGACTTTTTCCGACGAACAGGCGATGACCGCGCCCAAAGAGAACGCTTGGACCTTGAAGCAGGTGCTCGGTCATCTATGCGATGCGGAGCGGATATTCGGATACCGCGCCTTCCGCATCTCGCGGCGAGACGCGACTCCGCTTGCGAGTTTCGATCAGGATGCCTATGTCCGCGAAGGGAAGTTCAATGAGCGAGCGGTGCGTGACCTTCTGGAAGAGTTGGAGCGCCTTCGCAGAGAGAACCTCGTGCTCTTCCGCTCCATCTCCGAGGAGGCTTCCACCTTCCGAGGCACCGCGAGCGGGTATCCAATCTCTGTTCGTGCGCTCATGTACATCGCTGCGGGACACGCGCAGAGGCACCTGGAGTTGATCCGCGTGAGGCGGGCTCGGTAGCGCAATCGGGACACCCAGTCGACAAGCATTCGCATCTGTCTCCGAATCCCACCTGATGGAGCACTCAGTGCAGAGCACTATCAAAGTTTATGGATCAGAGACGTGCGGCGACACCGCGCGGACCCGTGCACACCTCGAACAACTTGGGTTGGAGTACCAATTCATCGACATCGACCAGGACAGCGACGCTGAGCAACAGGTGATCGCCTGGAACAACGGCAAGCGGGTGATGCCCACACTGGAGTTGTTAAGCCGCAGCGAGAACCGCAGGCTTTCAAATCCCAGCCGAGGTGAACTTGATCAGGCAATCAGCGAGAGTCACATCGACGAAGAAGGTGATCACCGGATCAGGCGTGCGGGATGACTCGGCTGGTCAGTTTCGGAGCGCGTTCTAACTATTGGCTGCCCGCGACCCGAACCTGGCCGACGAACTCTCGAGATTACGAGCGCGACACATCCCGCAGAGCACAATAGTGCTTTACCGAGAGTGGAAGAAGCGACCTCTGGGAGCGAGTGCAAGAGTGGGTGGATGGGCTACTCGATAGGCAGCAGTAGTGCTGTCACCACGCCTCGGCCGGCGCCCCGGATCTACCCGAAGAGTCCTCGGCGGGCGGCCTCGGTAATGGCAATGACTGCCGGATGTTTCAGCTTGCGCTCGGCAGAGATGGCGAAATAGCGTTCACGAACAGAGTCTGTCCGGCCGACGATTTGAACTCCGTACTGGCGTTGCACTTCGCGCTCGAGTCCAGTAGCGGCGGGGAAGATGCCATCTCCATTCTGGCCGAAGGTGGTCATCAACGCGGTGTCATCGAACTCTCCCACGATGATCGGCCGAATGCTTTGCGAGTCGAACCACGTTTCGAGCGCGCGGCGCACCGAAGTGTTCTCGCTGGGCAAGAGCAAGTCAGCCCCATTGAGGGACTGGGGGAAACGCTTCCGGTGCTTCTTTGCAGTTGCAGGTGCTGCGAAGAAGGTAACACCGGATTCGCCAAGCAGGTGGCTATAAGCTTTCACCTTCACGTTCCCAATGGGCGCGTCGGAGATCACGAGGTCCAGGCCATGCGTAGCAAGATGAGCCAGGAGTTGTTCGGAGGTGTCCTCATGCACGTTTATCTTCACCTTCTGGGTCAGGCGCAGTGCGGGCTCCAGGATACGGTGTGCGATAAGTTTCGGAACGACATTGGCAATGCCGACCTGCAGGCGCACCGGACGCCCGCTCGGACGGTCCTTGACCGTATCCATAAGTTCTCGGCCAAGGGCGAATATCTCTTCAGCGTAGCGGTAGACCACCCGGCCCATGTCGGTGAGCACCAGTCCGCGGCCCACGCGATTGAAAAGCTTCTCACCGAGTGATTCCTCGAGGGCCCGGATTTGACCGCTGATCGTGGGCTGCGCCAGGCGGAGTTCCTCGCTCGCTTTCGCGATGCTTCCCTCTTTTGCAACTACCCAGAAATAGAGCAGATGGTGATAGTTAAGCCATTCCATGACTCTCCAATGATATATCGAATTTTCCGAATAAATAATCTCAAAGTATCTATTAGTCCGCATGGTTGTGTTTGAGTATAACTAGCGTGTCAGGGGGACGTATGGGGCCCCCGCTGGAGACAACGCTGCCGGGCGGTTTAACGCCGGGGAGCGTGGGTCAGAGGTGGTAAATAGCCTATGAAGAACCAACTTAAGACGATTGTTTTGCTGGGTGCCCTATCGGCGCTGCTAGTGGGAATCGGCGGCGCGATGGGCGGCAGCTACATGTACCTCTTCGGCGTGCTGGCGCTGGTGATGAACTTTGTCGGGTATTTCTGGTCCGACAAGATCGTGCTCAAAATGAGCGGTGCGCGGGAACTGGCGCCGAATGAGGCTCCCTGGCTGCACAATATGGTGCAAGAGCTGAGTTATGCGGCGCAAATTCCGAAGCCCCGGGTGTATCTCATCCCCGAGCGGCAGGCGAATGCGTTCGCGACCGGACGGAATCCGCGGAACGGTGCTGTGGCGGTGACCCAGGGCATCGTAGACCTGCTGAATGAACGCGAGCTGCGCGGCGTCATTGCGCACGAACTCGCGCACATAAAGAACCGTGACATCCTGGTGTCGTCGGTGGCAGCGATGCTGGCAACGGCGATCACGTATGCGGCGCATGCGTTGCAGTTCGCAGCGATCTTCGGCGGTGCGGGCCGCGACGAAGAAGATCGCGGATCGGCCGGCGGCGGTTTACTCGTCGCCCTGGTGGCTCCAATCGCTGCCACGCTGGTTCAGCTTGGCATCTCCCGCTCGCGGGAGTTCCTGGCCGACGAGACCGGTGCTCGGATCAGCGGCGACCCGATGGCCCTGGCTTCTGCTTTGCGGAAGCTCCACATGGGCGCGCAAAGAATCCCGGCCGATGTGGCTCCGGCAACTGCGAGCCTCTTCATCGTGAACCCGTTCGCGGGCGGTCAGACGCTGATGAACCTGTTCTCGACGCATCCTCCAATGGAGAAGCGTGTCGAACGGCTGATGGCCTTGGCGGGGCATCCTATGGACGTTGCCTACGTCAGTTAAGGCTTGTCCGAGAGCAATCGGGCATTTCTGGAACAGAAGGACGGGCAAGCGCCCGTCCTCAAATTTAAGGAGAATGGCTTTTGGAATCGATTGGTAGCCCCATTCTGTGGGGTGGCTTTGTGATCTTCGTACTCGCGATGCTGGCGCTCGACCTGGGCGTCTTCCATCGTAAGGCGCACGAAGTACCTCTCAAAGAGGCGCTGGTCTGGAGCATCGTCTGGATCACGCTCGCGTTGGTGTTCAACGTTGGCGTGTACTACTGGTTCGGAGCGGAACCGGCACTGCAGTTCCTGACCGGCTACCTCATCGAGAAGGCGCTATCCGTCGATAACCTGTTCGTCTTCCTCGTGATCTTCGGGTATTTCGGAGTTCCGAAAGCGTATCAGCATCGGGTGCTTTTCTGGGGAATCCTCGGCGCCCTGGTGATGCGCGCCATCTTCATCGGCCTCGGCGCTGCGCTGTTGCAGAGCTTCCACTGGATCATCTATGTATTCGGCGCCATCCTCGTGCTCACTGGTATCAAGTTGCTGGTGCAGCGTAACGAGGAGATGCATCCGGAGCGGAACCCCATGTACAGGCTCGCCGCGAAGGTGCTGCCATCCACGAGCGAGTATCACGGCAGCAGGTTCTTCGTTAAGCAGGCCGGAAAGTGGGTAGTTACTCCGCTGTTCCTGGTTCTCGTGATGGTGGAAGCGACGGACGTCGTGTTCGCGGTTGACTCGATACCCGCTATCTTCGCGATCACCTCGGACCCGTTCCTGGTATTCACGTCCAATATCTTTGCGATACTTGGGCTGCGCGCTCTCTACTTCCTGCTGGCCGGCATCATGTCCCGCTTCGTGTACCTGAAGGTTGGGCTGGCACTGGTGCTGTGCTTCGTGGGCGTAAAGATGCTGATTGTGGATTTCTACAAGGTACCCATTGTGCTGTCCCTGGGAGTGGTCGTGCTGCTGCTGGCCGGCGCCATAGTGGCGTCGCTGATCAAGACCCGCAGACAGGTAAACAAGGTTCCCACCACCGAGCGGGCGACCTGAGTTATCGCCAAAAAAACCAGCGACTTCATCCCAAACTCCACTCAACCCCACGTTGGCCGATAAGGCGGGCGTGGGGCTTTCTTTGTGCATCTCTGACAATGATGCGTTTTCGAATCGTCACTTACAACGTGCACAAGTGTCGCGGGCTCGACCGCAGGATAGCCCCCGAACGAACCGCACAGGTCTTGCACGAAGTAGATGCCGACGTTATCGCCATGCAAGAGATTCTACGGGTTACGGAGCGTGACCCGGAACACGACCAGGTCGCATTCATCGCCGAGAAGCTGGGCATGCAGCACGTCGCATTCGGGCATAACCGGCCACTCGCTGGAGGCACCTACGGTAATGCCACCATCAGCCGCTTGCCCATCGTGGGCTGGAGAAGTTACGACATCACGCATGCGCGACGGGAGCGGCGCGGGTGCCTGCGGACGGACGTGAAGCTGCCATCTGGCAGGTTAGTCCACGTAATCAACCTCCATCTTGGAACGGGCTTTATGGAGCGGCGCGCCCAGGCGCAGATGTTGATGAGCCCGGATCTGCTGCTGAACGCGGAGTTCACCGCGCCCCGCGTAGTAGTGGGCGACTTCAATGAATGGACACGCGGCCTCACATCACGAATGTTGTCGGGCCAGTTTAACAGCGCGGAGTTGCGTCCAGGGCAGCCGATCAAGCGAAGCTATCCAGGTTGCCCCTCTTGCATCTTAACCACGTTTACTATGACGAGAGCCTGCGGTTGACAGGATTTAACCTGCACCGTTCACGCACGGCACTGGTCGCGAGTGACCACTTACCTCTGGTAGCCGACTTCGAGGTGGTGAGTTGGTAAGAAAAGAGCCTGGACCGCTATGCCAGGCTCACCGTCATCTTCGGCTTTTACTAGGCGCTTGCGGAACTTGCGGCACGGTACGGGACTGCTGACTCTTCCGCGCGAAGGACTCGCAACGCGCCTTCCGCCAATGCCTGCAGTTCGTCTTCTCCGGGATAGACGTGCACTGGTGCAATCCACGCGATGGATTCACGCAGGTTCCGGATCAACTTCGTTGAATGCGCCATCCCACCGGTGATAAGGACCGCGTCGACGCTGCCCTGTAACGCTGCAGCCATGGCGCCAATCTCTTTCGCGATCTGGTAAACCATGGCATCGAAGACCAGCGACGCAGTTTTGCCTCCGGCTTCGATTCGGCGTTCAACTTCGACCAGGTCCTTGGTCCCGAGATAGGAGAAGAGGCCGCCCTCCCGGAAGAGGAGCGTCTCGACCTGTTTCTTCGTGTACTTGCCTGAAAAGCAGAGATCGACAAGTTCCATCACCGGAACGCCGCCAGCACGCTCAGTGGAGAACGATCCTTCCTCCCGAGAATTCGTGACGTCGATCATGCGCCCGTACTCGTGCGCGGAGATGGAATTTCCACTTCCCAGGTGCGCGACAACAAGTTTCAGGTCTTGATAGCGGCGGCCCGTCTCGCGACAGTAGCGTCGGGCAACAGCTTTTGTGTTCAGCGCGTGCGAGAGGCACGGACGTGTGAGCAGCGCGCAACCCGACAACCGCGTCCGCTGCGGCCACTCATCCACGCTGACCGGGTCAACGATAAAAGCTGGAACGTTGACCTGATCGGCAATATCGCGCGCTACATACGCTCCAAGGTTGGAAGCGTGCTCTCCCCGTGCGGCCGCGCGCAGTTCGTCCAACATCTCTTGCGTCACACCATATACACCGCTGGCCAAGGGGCGAAGCAGGCCGCCGCGACCTACGACCGCTGAAAGCTTCCCGACCGGGAAATTGCGCTCTGCCATCTCCGCCTCGATAAGCTTCTGCCGGAACTCGTGCTGGTCGAGGATGGGGCGACCCTTGAAAGGCGCCAGTTCCTCCTCAGAGTGGCGCAGGGTCTGCACGAAGAGTGGTTTGTCGTCCGCAAAGACGGCGAACTTCGTCGAGGTAGAGCCAGGATTGATAGCGAGGACGAACTTGTTATTGGCCATGGGCGAGGACTCCGAAGGCAACCGAGTTCAGTTTGTCGTCCACACTCTCAACGCGGGACGGGATAAGTATCGGCACTCGCGCCCCGACGATGACGTGCGAGCATTGCGAGCCGCCCAGATATTTGACGGCTTTACCGAGCAGGTTGCCGGCTTCGATGTTGGGCACGACCATGCAGTCCGCAGAGCCAGCCACCGCACTTGTGATGCCTTTGGCCTTCGCCGCCGATTCGAGCAGCGCATTGTCGAGCGCGAGGGGACCAAATACTTCGCACTCACCGAATTCGCCGCGTGCGCCCATTTCCGTCAGCTGTCGCGCTTCCACCGTCGAGGGGACGGATTCGGTCACCGCCTCAGTGGCGCTCATGATTGCAATCTTTGGGCGCTTGAAGCCGAGTGCGTGCAGCGCGACGACTGCGTTCTGTACTATCTGCTTCTTCTGATCGAGTGTCGGCGCAACGTTGATGCCGCCATCGGTCACCGCAACAATGCGACGGTGGCCGGCGAGGGTGTCCTCATACAGAAGTACGTCGCTGAGAAGCCTCCCGGTCCGCAGACCGTTGTTCTTGTCGAGCGTAGCGCGGAGAAGTTCATCCGTCCGCAAGTGTCCCTTCAGGAGGATGTCAACCTCACCATCCCGCGCCATGCGAGCCGCCGAGTTGGCGGCCGAGATTGCGTCGGGGGCATCGACGAAAACAGCCTGGGTGAGCAGATCCGGCACACCCACGCGCTCGATCTCCGCACGAATCTTGCTCTCGTTTCCGAATAGGACCGGAACGGCGATACCGAGCGTGACGGCACTCTCGGCGGTCAGCAACGCGACCTCATCATCTGCAACCACAACGGCCACGCGCTTTGGGCCAAGCGCCCGTGCGCGAACCCGAAGTTCTTGAAAACTGTTGATGGCAGTGGTGGAAGCGGGGGCGGGAACTGGAGATAACATAACTAGTCCTGGAACAACCGATTTGCCTTCAGCATGGAGGAGCGCCCGCCTTTGCGTCTGTGAAGCAGGTCACCGTGGCATGCAGGAAAATCCGGAGTGGATGGCCAGGAAGGCATGTGCTCTTATCTGGAACACCCGCTCGACAAACGGCAATACGTCCGCAAGTACCTGAAAAATAAGCCGCACAACGATGGGTGACCGCCGTCACTGTCTACGAAACACAGCGCTGACATATTGCACATGCCATTGTTCGCCGATGGACTGCTCTAGATTTGAGGCCAGTTATGAGCTCAGTTTCCCAAACTCCGGCCGCGAGAACGCCCCTGAACGGAAAGATCAAGATCGGTGCAGTCGCTCGCCACTTTAACATCTCCGTTGATTTGCTTCGCCTCTATGAGCGCGAAGGCCTGCTGATCCCGCTGAAGTCCCCCAAGGGGACCCGTTACTTCACCGAGCAGGACTACTTGTGGATCGGCACCGTGCTCCGCCTGGTTCGCGAAGCGCGCCTGAACTTTGCCGGAATTCGGCACCTGCTCGCGCTGCTTCCCTGCTGGGAGATTCGTGACTGCGGTTACGAGAAGAAGCAGGCGTGCCCAATCGTGAAAGATTCGACTTCCCCCTGCTGGACCAACCGCGGTTGTTGCCCACAGAGCAATCCACAGAGCAACACCGAGGACTGCTACTACTGTCCTGTTTATCGCTCCGCGCCGGCGTGCGAAAACCTGAGGGCACTGCTGGTGACGAGCCCGCTGCGGCGCAACTAGAACGGTACAAAGCCCACATCTGCCGCCCCAGGCAGATGTGGGGCATCTAAACCGTCCACCCACTACTGACGATCGTCTGAGGCGCGCATCTGCTTGACGTTGTGGCGAACATCCGCGCCCCGCACCCAGAAAATGACATCTTCGGCAATATTGGTAGCGTGGTCCGCCACCCTCTCGAGATTGCGAGCGATGAGTAGCGCGTCCAGATATTCGCGCGTGCGTTCGGGATCCTGCTTCATCTTGGCAACCAGCGTGATGAATGCTTCGTCCTTCATACGGTCGACAATGTTGTCCATCTCAAGGACGGCTTCGGCCACTTCCGCGCGACCATCAAGGAAGGACTCGAGCGCCCGACGAACCATCGTGGAAACGGTGCCAGCCATCCGTCCGATATCGACGGGGATGTCGGCCGGAGTTCCCTGCAGAATGTCCAGCGTGCGCTGGGCGATGTTTACCGCCTGGTCCCCCACGCGCTCCAGGTCGGCATTGATCTTCAGCACGGCCAGGATGAAGCGCAGGTCGATCGCCATGGGCTGCTGCATCGCGAGAAGATCGACAGCCATTTCGTCGATCTCGCGCTCTGCCTGGTTGATCTCTTTCTCACGCGAAAAGACCTTTTGGCAGAACGAGGGATCGCGTCGTAGATAGCTCTCGGTGGCGCTTTCGACCGCTGATTCTGCAAGGCCGCCCATCAGCAGCAACTTCTCTTTAAGGTCATCGAGACCCTGTTGAAAACGTGTGCGCATCATCCGAACCTGCCAGTCACGTAGTCTTCCGTACGCTTGTCTGCCGGAGTAGTGAATATCTTCTGGGTCTTGTCGAATTCAATGAGTTTGCCCATCAGGAAGAAGCCTGTCCAGTCGGCGACGCGTGCAGCCTGCTGCATGTTGTGCGTCACGATCACAACCGTGAACTGGTCCTTCAGTTGGAACATCAATTCTTCGATCTTGCCGGTGGAGATTGGGTCAAGCGCTGAGGCTGGCTCGTCCATCAAGAGGACTTCAGGCTGCACCGCCAATGCGCGCGCAATACAAAGGCGCTGCTGCTGTCCCCCGGAAAGGCTGGCGCCCGACTTCTTCTTGAAGACATCTTTAACTTCATCCCAAAGCGCGGCCAAACGCAGCGAGCGTTCGACGATGTCATCAAGTTCGCGCCGGTTGCGGAAGCCATTCAGCCTAAGCCCAGCGGCTACGTTGTCATATATCGACATGGTCGGGAACGGATTCGGCTTCTGAAACACCATGCCGATCCGGCGACGTACGTCAACAGCAGCGGTACCATTCTTGTAGATGTTGAGTTCTCCAACCGTAACGTCGCCCGAGACTTTGGCATCGGCGACCGTTTCGTGCATGCGGTTCAGGCAGCGGACATAAGTGGACTTACCGCAACCGGAAGGGCCGATAATGGCCGTCACCTGGTTAGGTTTGACGCTCATCTTGATGTCCGATAGGACTTGAGCTTTGCCGAACCAGGCATTCAGGTTGTTGACTTCGATACCGACACCCATCAGGTGCTCCTTCTGTGCGTCCCCACTGGACGCTTTCGATCTTTAGGCCGTGTGCCGGACGGAACCACGACGCGCCGCCAGGCGCACCGCAGCAACCGAGACAACGATCAAAACGATAAGTACCAGGGCTCCTGCCCATGCCTGCCGGTGCCATTCATCAAACGGCGAGATCGCATACGTAAAGATTTGTAGCGGCAGTGCAGCTGTCGGCTGATTCGGGTTCAGGCTCCAGAACTGATTGCCGAACGCGGTGAACAACAGCGGTGCGGTTTCACCTGCCACGCGGGCGAATGCCAGCATGATTCCGGTGATGATGCCGGAAGCAGCCGAGCGCAATGCGATGGAGATGGTGCTGCGCCACTGCGGTATTCCGAGGCCGAGTGCGGCCTCGCGGATGTTATTTGGCACCATCAGCAGCATTTCTTCCGTTGTGCGGGCGACCGTTGGGATCATCATGATGCCGAGCGCGACCCCGCCGGAGAAGGCCGAGAAGTGCCCCTGCCGGAGAACGATCAGCGCGTAAACGGCAATGCCAATGACGATCGACGGAACGCCGTTGAGCACGTCGGCCGTGAAGCGAACCGCGTCTGAGTAACGGTCCTTCCCATACTCGGCCAGATACACGCCAGCACCCATGCCGAGTGGGATTCCGATCAGCGAGGCGATTCCGAGGATGAGCCCGGAACCGACGATCGCGTTCGCCATGCCGCCACCGGCTTCACCGACCGGGCGCGGCGTGTGCGTCAGGAACTCGAGGTTGATGGAGCCGATGCCCTTGTAAACGAGATAGCCAAAGATTGCGAACAGCGGTGCTAATACGAGCAGCGCTGCGGAAGCGGCGGCGGCGGTGGCCACCCAGTTCGTCGCACGCCGGGAGAAGCTGACCTGTTGCGGAATTCGATTGCGGCGGTTAAGCATGTGCCCTCACGTGTCCGCGCGTGATAGACCAGACGAGCACGCGGGCGAGCGCGTTGACGACGAGCGTAACGATGAGCAGGGCGAGGCCGATCTCAATGAGAGCACTGAGGTAGAGGTCGTCTGTGGCTTCACTGAATTCGTTCGCTATTACGCTGGCCATCGTGTAACCCGGCGCGAACAGCGACTTCGCGATCTCCGGACGGTTGCCGATGATCATGGTTACTGCCATGGTTTCGCCGATTGCACGCCCGAGGCCAAGAATGATGCCGCCGAGAATACCGGTGCGCGCGTTTCGCAGCACGCCCATCCGGATCATCTCCCAGCGGGTAGCGCCGAGTGCGAGTACAGCTTCGCGCTGATGCTGCGGCACGGCGACAAGCACCTCGCGCGTGATGGACGAAATGATGGGGATGATCATGATGGCCAGGATGATCCCGGCCGCGAGCATTCCGATGCCGAACGGTGGCCCGGTGAAAAGTCCTGTCCAGCCGAAGTATTTCGCAAGGAATGGCTGCACGTGTAGCCGGAGCAGCGGCGCGAGTACGAAGATGGCCCAGAGTCCGTAGATGACGCTTGGTATCGCGGCGAGCAGTTCGACCGTAAAGGAGATGATGCCGCGAAGCGTCTTCGGGCACATCTCGGTTACGAATACCGCAACACCGACCGCGAGCGGTACTGCCAACACAAGTGCCAGGAGCGAGGAAACAATCGTTCCGTAAATGAATGGCAGCGCGCCAAAATCGCCGAGCACAGGATCCCAATTCTGGCCTGTGAAGAACTTAAACCCGAACTCCGCGATCGTGAGCTTTGACTTGGTGATGAGTTCGTAGAGGACGAGGGCAACGATGGCGAGCACCGAAACCGTGCAGGCCAGCATTGCGTACTTGAACACGGTATCGGCGAAGCGAGTCCCGAGGCCGGCACTGCGGACTTTTCGTTCGCCAAATGCGATGCTCGGTACCGGCGTGCCCGCCTCAGCGGCGCTACGAATCGCCAGGTTCGGGAGGATGACGGCCTGATTATCTGGCTCGTCTGGCGGGCGGGCTGCCTTCACACGTGTGTCCACAACCAGAAGCTAACAAAATCTTGTTACAGGAGTGTTAAACGGCGACCCAGACAGAGGTATTTCTGTGGGCACCAAGGCAACTTACAGAAGGACCCTGGGGCAGCCGGGTTGGACTGCACTGGGGATGTGGCGGGCCTGCCCAGGTTTGAGCAGGCCGGCTTGATTAGAATTTGTAGACGACGTCAACCTGCATGCGCTTCAGCCAGGGTTCCGGCGCCGTACGCCCGGGCACGAGGCGCCAATCGAGTTGGCGGCCTACCCACTGCGTGACGCTGAATGTAGTGTTGGGCGCTATCTGAACGCCGCCGAAGATTCGATGCTGCGTCACGTTGGTCTGCTGACGCAGATCGCTCTCTGCAAACAGCGAAATGATCGCATCCTGCTCTACTCGTGCGAAGCCATAGCCGAACTGAAGGTCACCCTTGTTCTTCAGCTGACCCACAGACGCTTCGCCCCAGAAGGCTTCCGCCTGATCGGTGCGGGCATTCAGGTTCTTCTCGAACTCTGCCAGCACACGTACAGGCCACCTCGCCCAAGGCGTCTTGATATTCGTGTCGAGGATGTAATCGGAATACAGGAACTGCGAGAAGAAGCCCGTACCCGCCGCGTTGAGGCGATTGGTAACCGCGTTGCCGCCGAGGATTGTTGTTGAGCTGTCGGTTGGGATCTCGCGGGTCGTGCGTGCGGCAACGATCGGGTCGGCGTTGCGCCAGTTGATGAACGAAGCAGACGGTGTCATGCTGACCGGACCGAAAGTAAGATGTCCGCTGATCTGGCCACCAGCGGCGAACGAATCGTTTCCACTGCCCGATTCACGGAAGAGCAGCTGCATGCCCGTAAGTGTAAGGTTCTTCACGTGCGCGGCATCAAGCTTCGTGAGAACGATCTGCTGGCTGAACCCTTCGGGATTCAGGTCATTGTCGAAGGTAAGCGGCGTACGGATCCAGGAGAACGCGAACTTGCCACCCGTCAGTTTCAGCCACTTGGCATATGTTGGGTTGTACTGGACGAAAGCCCGGTCGATGCCGATCGCCTTCCTCTCGAAAAAGTCTGTAAGTGTCTGGTTCGTTGAGACCGGATCGTTGTAGTTCGCGAATCCGTTGAGGCTCGATCCGCTGGCCAGGTAGAAGCCGCCCGTAAAATCTTCGGTCAGTTTGCCATCAACGCCGAAGCGAATACGCATGCGAAAGCGATGACGGTCAGCCACGGCATCCTGTAGGAAGTTCTCATACCGGACACGAACGTCCCCGTTGAAGCGGAATCGATTCAAGAGCCCTTCGACCGCGCCGATGCGCTTCTGATCCTCTTGCGTGCTCGTCGCAGCGTTCGTCATGTTGAGTTTCACATCGGAGAGATCGCCCTGAAGCTGCGTGATGGTCGTCTGCCGGTCATTGATCGAAGTCTCGAGCGAAGCAGCTTTCAACTGCGCTTCCCGCACAGCGGCCTGAGCTTCCGCCAACTGCTGATGCGTCTGCCGCAGTTTCTGGTCGCGCTCCTGAATTTGCTGCTGCATTTGCTCCAGCAGTTGCTGTTGCTGTAACAGCATGTCTCGCAGACTCTGGAGGTCCTGCTGGGTGGCGTACGCAGGCTTCGCGATGGCGCTTCGCCGTGCAGGCTTCGCAGCAGTTGAGACGCTGCTTGATGCGACTGTTGTCCAGGTCTGGGCCATCGCCGCGCTTGTAATAAGCAGCAGTACCGCGGCTTGCTTTAGGGCTGACTTCATCGTCTGTTCTCCTCGCTAAAGCCTGATGAGCCAAGGCCCGCTCGCGGCGGGCCTCGTGTTTACTTAACCTGCTGCTGAATCGTATTCCGCACCTGGTCTGCCACGCTCTTAGGCAACGGAGCATAGGTCAATTGCGATGTCATCTGCTGTCCCCGGTCGAGCATCCAGCTCAGAAATTCCTTGATGATCCGCCCCTTGTTCGCGTCCCGTTGCTGAACTGGGATGAGGAGCCAGGTAAAGCTAGAGATGGGATAGGCGTCCTTGCCGGGCGCGTTCACGATGGACACCCGGAAGTCAGCCGGCATCTTGGCTGAAGCTGCGGCCGCCGTCGTTGACTCCAGTGATGCTTTAACGAAGTTGCCGGCCTTGTTCTTCACCGACCCGTAGGGAATCTTGTTTTGTACCGCGTAGATCAGTTCGATGTACCCAATCGCGCCATCTACTTGGCGGATCATGCCTGCAACGCCCTCGTTGCCTTTGGCGCCCAGTCCGACCGGCCACTTCACGCTGGTACCCTTCCCGGGACCGCCATTCCACTCGGGACTGATGCTGGACAGATAGTCGGTGAAGATGAACGTCGTGCCCGAGCCGTCCGAGCGGTGAACCACGACGATTGGCTGCGCCGGAAAGTTA
>Ga0196976_1000202_pt1 | contig 40209 bp, 52 predicted proteins | sample S3v_513CmetaG_FD_148644 | JGI IMG/M metagenome (GOLD analysis project Ga0196976, IMG submission 148644) | Soil microbial communities from Anza Borrego desert, Southern California, United States - S3+v_5-13C | ecosystem: Environmental > Terrestrial > Soil > Desert | place: USA: California... | reverse complement strand
GATTGATTCGCCAAAAAAAACTTTTCAGGGGGAAGGCTATGCGGCATCATGGTTAAATAATCCAAGCTGGTTTGTTTTCTCCTGCCTTATGATACCCTGCGCCTGTTCCAGGATGTAAAGACCGAGTTCAGGGTGAACACAGTTCCTAAGCATCTGATCTTTATCCTTGGCATCAAACCGGGTCAGGTCAAAGCCAAGCCCTTTTTGCCTGTCTTTGCGTAGTTCAAATTGTGTTACCCCCAAATCCTCCTTCTTCCCACACATCCTACCTACATGAGTTTCTATCTTAAAAGCCGGTGGAACGATTTTGAAATTTGACCAGAAATAATGCCGTGCAATCACTTGTGGCTGGATCAGGGGAGGATAATAAGAGATAACATTTTCAACTACATACTTTCCTTTGGAAAATTCACTAAGAAATAGAATTTCCTGCCACAGCTTCATATCAGGGTAGCGCACAGTACCCTGAGCGTTTAGAAAATAATTAGTTCTTGAATGTGTTTGACAGGGCGGCGAGCTCCATATAAAGTCAAACTCCTTATAGTGCTTTAAAAGGTATTCATGAGCATCACCTACCACCACCTTGTCACCGGGGAAGTATTCCTGGTAGATGGCTGCTATTTCTTCATTGTACTCAACAGCCGTTACCTCTACGTCCTTCCATAGCTTCCTGTTTCCTCCGATGCCGCTATATAGATTAAGTATTTTCATTTTTTTCCAACGGAGAGCCGCTAAATCAAGGCTCCCCTGCTTTTTAATTTTTATTTTACCTCTCCTTTCAAGACTTCTTTTATTTCTACCCGCTCACCACACCTTTTACATCTGGCCCACCGCTTAGATGTTTTTTTAGTGCCATATCCGCACTTATGGCACATAGCACCGCTTACGATGAGCATTGTAATCATCATTTCTATGCCTGTTTTTGTTGCAAGTGGGTATTTTTGTTGAGGGATCATGGCTTTTTTATTTTGTCATTCACCTGTTTGAACATCATTTAAATTTATTTTCTGGCTCTACCCATAGTTTACTCATACTGTCAAGCGCCTGGGAGAGCTGGCTGTTTGGCCTGATTGCGCCCGTCTTTTCAATTCTCCACTCGTGGAAGGGGGACCAAGCGAAAGACACTTTTACTATATATCCGAGGGAATCATTCATTCCCACATGAAAATGATCTTCAGCTATTGGTCTATACCTGTGAAGGTTTCTCAGATATTTCTGCTCAGTTGATCTTTGGACATATGGGTACTTGCTGAACAAAACAGCGATTGGGCATACGTAAAATATGATTCCAAGCAAGAGTAGCGCATACACTAAATACCTCATACCTTACCTCCTTCCTCTGTGGATGGTAGTTCTTCAAGCCATTCGACAAACTGCAATTCCTCATGGCCTAATACCCAACTGGTTAATTTTTTAAATTCGCCAAAGGAGCTTATGTAAATAGAAATGTAGATACTACAGCTTTCTTTTTCCATCCTGATATAACCCTTATGCGCCCTGCACCCTCTTAAATAAACCTCTGTTGTTGGATTTGGCAGACTTTCACTTGCCTTCACCCATCTTAGCTGCGGTACAGATGGAAGGTTTGATATTTCAGGTGAGGGAGCGGATAAGATAGATTTTCTGTCTACATGATAACCGTGACCGTCATTATCCAATCCTATTTCTGCATTTTCTGCACAAAGCCTTTTCTGTTCCTCCAATAGCTGCGGTATCCCTTCCTTTAGGCGAGATAGTTCTTCTTCTAAGTGTTTTATTTTTTGTTTGTCATCCATGATAGGTTATGATTTTTATTTTGTACTAAGCTGATGTGCTACTGTGGGGCTTTACTTGCGTCGCACTCTTGTACGTCCTGTAATTCTATTCGGCAACTTCATTGTTATCATAATATCTAACGCAAGAATTTTCATCATCCCAGTATTGGTGCTCTTGGCATTCATCTATTACATGCTGATCACATCGGTCACAATACCCATAGCTTAAAGTTTCATCGGCTACTTTGAACGGGTTGATGCTCGTACGACGCCACCCTCTGATTCTCTTGGGTTTTGCAACCCGTACACAATTCTTAGGCTTCCCTTTAAAGCGAGCATCTGACGCCATCCAATATGATACTCCTTTAGTGCCTTCGATATAATGTGGAGCTCGGATTTCAGTGAGACGCCCACCCCCTCCTGAATTATACCACCGTATGTCTCTTTTATCACCATAGAAATAATTGAAGTCATACCAGGAGAGATAGCCACCCTCAGATGCGGTCATAACTTCATGCGGGATGCTATCGTGATAGACGATATAAACAATTCTTTCGCCTTCGTGATACATGTTTCTCATTTCAAAAAAGTTTAGTTGTGTACCTCAATCCCTGGAAGCCCTTCATGGGCATTTCATGCGGTGGTGTTACCGCCGGGACGGTACTTGCTTTTCTCGTCGTGCTGGCTTTCAGGGCCTTCCTGCGTTATGGGTAGACCTGCACTATCTGAGGATGCTGGATTACCAACTTTAATCTCGTTCCCGCAGCCACTACATTTCATCCAAAAGTCACCTATTGGGGCATACTCTTTTGATGCTCTGAAAGGATTACACTTACTGCAATAGGGAATTGCCAAAAATGTTATCATTTGATTTTTTGTTTTATTGTTTTAATAGTTATTCTGAACCCCTGGTCTCCAATTCTTTCCTCAACCTCTCTATCTCACTATCTTTCTCCCTTAGCTGCTCGGATGCGTATATCTCCATTGCTCTGAAAATTATTTGCCTATCAGAGAGGGAGAATAGATGCCCTTCGCCTTCATCAATCAGAATGTTTAGCATACGGTTCTGTGACTGCTCGGAAAGAGATTTTATTTGTTGGTCAGCAGGCACCTGTGTTTTGTAGTAGTCTCCTTGATCTCTACCAGTTCTATCTTCATCTGTTATTACTGTGTTTGGGAACTTGCTATCTCGAAATAGCAATTCAGAAAAACTCTGGTTCGCATATTCTGGATTCACCTCTATCAGCCATATCCCTTTGCTCAACATCTTTTCTGAAAGTATAACATTGGGTCTTTGTTGGTCAGCAGAATCACCGGGAAACATTTCATCAACAAGACTATTTATTTGTTGATCGGTAGGGATCAGGTTGTCGTCGGCTACCAAATCTCCCTGCTCTGTTTGTTTGCCATCGCTGCCGCTTGGTACATAATTATCTTCTTTCATAACTCCTTTTTTGATTGATTTGATTGAATACGGGAGAGAACATAGTTTGCGCCTGCTATCCAATGTTTCTTTTCGTGCTCGTAATGGGATTTTGACATTGGCCCTCGAAAACCTGTGGTTTCGTAAATCCCCTCCGCCTCCCTCTCTATTTCCTCTCTTGTGGGGAGATTTTGTTGGTCAGCGACATTGCTACTATCAGCTTTCGTTGCGTCGCACTCTTGTACGCCTTGTTCGCTATTGAGCATGTCGTTTTGAATGGCATAACGCAATATCATTTCTACTTCACTAACCGTTTCCAGTTGATCATAAACGGTCGATCTATCGCTGAGGATTTCATTAATGATCTCCCTGTCGCCGGGCTGCATTTCCCTTCTTTGAAAACGTTGTAAGGCCGGATATAAGGTGTCTTTCATCCAATTCTCATTATCTGCTATTATTTTGCTGTCCCCAAACTCCACCCTTTCAAGTGCTGGCATTACGAACCTTTTTTCCTTTGCAGACCGTATGAATGACAGGCGAAGGTTGTCGCTCTTGTTCGCAACAGTTAGATAGATCAACAATTCATCTTCCAAATTTTTTTGCTCAATAGAATTACCTGACGATGAACTGAGCGTAGCAAGGGACGATCCCTCGGTTTTGTTGTCGCTGGTATCCAAATCCCTTTGCACAGCGGGAACAAGGACGATGCGGCGGCGGTGTTCATCCGTTATTACATATTCAATAAAATCAATGTCAACCCATTCATTTCCGCCATTAGGGTAATACTGATACGTCACCAGCACATCCTTCCCATCTTCATACACCTGTCCTTGTGTTAGGGTCATGCCGTCAACGGGGAGGCGGGGTTGGGAGGCGTGAAGAATCTTCCATCCTTCAACTGCTCCTTGCCATAGCCACGGTCTTAAATATTCAATTCTTTCCGGCAACGGTTCCAGCATTTCAAAAGCCGTTGTTGCTGTATCTGCGTAGTATTGTTTATTTTCCATTGTGTAAAGAGTTGGAGGGGTTAAGATTAGAGTGCTTGAAGGCGGTCAATTTCAGCGGCTATCAATGCGCCTGCTTTTTGTAATTCTCGGATTCGCAAATGTGGAGGTTGAATGATATTGCCAGACGAATCCCTAATGAATGATGGCTTCCACCACTCATCACTCCACGGCCATCCCAACGGCGCAAGTTTCTCGGGTCTATATTCGTGTATCATTGCGTAACAGGAGGCGGCCATAGCAAGTTCGCCAACGTCATGGGTAGCGTCATGTTCTGGTGTCCAACCTTCTTCGCTAATTTGCCTTTGTCTTTCCTCGGCAATAAGTTCAATTCCTGATTTCATCTTTCTTTCTCCCCGGCTAACCTTTTACCGGGCGGTTTTGTTTTATTTTAGTCAGGGCTATTGCTACTATTGATCTTTCGTTGCGATGCTCCGGTTAGGGGTTTCGCCTTGGTTGAGCACCTGTTCGCCTTCTCTTATCCTTCGGCATATTTCATCAAAACCATCGAATACAGCCATCAGCCAATATTTAGTCCTTTTAACCATTACCACACTTTCAGAATCCATAAAACTCGGCGTGTGCCTGTAGGCATAATTGATGTATTCATATTCATCATCAACATAATAAAGGCATTCTTTGAAATACTTTAAAGCCCTTTCGAGTTTTTCACCTGTATAACCATATTCTTCTGCGCCTCCATTAATCTTTGCTTCTAATTCTGCCTGTGTATGTTCCGCATCGTATTCGTTTGCTTCCTGCGAGGAAGCTATGTGTAACTTTTCCTTCCAGTAGCCATCAGATACATAACCCTTAGCTGAAGGGTGAAATTCTCGGCAGAATATCCAGTTGCCATAATCTCCTGTGACAGCGAGAATACCGTTTGTGTTTATGTATTTAATACTGCCGCAAATTGTATCGGGCTTACGCAAATAATGGACGAGCAGATTCTCGTGATCTGAAACGATCACCTGATGTTTACTAAAATCTATCCCAGTTCTTTTGCCTTTCATACACTATGAATTATTTATTGATTAGAATTGTTGTCGATAACCGGAGCGTCGCAACAGGCTTTGATCAGGGCTATGTCGCTGGCTTCCAAAAATCATTTTGTTTTAGTTTTATCAATAGCAAGCCCAAGCTGTATTGCGTCTTTACCGTTGTCTGGATGGCCGGGTTCAAAGAACAATGGGACTGCATAGCTTTTTTGGATGAGGTATTGGTAGATACGTGTGGCTGCAATAAAGCCTATCTCTGAAATGCGTTTTCTGTTTTTAGCAGTATCGAATCCATTTTCATAATCCCAAGAATAGTTTTCAAAATGAAACCCTACGGCCATCCGACCCAAATATTTTCTCTCTTCATTCGTCGCACTTCCCCTCCAAAACAACTTGCTTACTTCAATCGCATCTTCATCTGATATGGCGTGAAGTGGGGTGAGAAGGAGTTTGCAGTCGCTTTGATCATACCAACCTTCTCCTCTTTCATCTCTATTTTCATCGCCAATCAAACCGCTGGTGGCTATGCTTTCCAACGTGCTTGCTTCTTCGTTCTCGCCATACCTTATTTCACATCCCAAATACATTGCGAAAACACGGGCTACTTGCTCATTTGTAATGTTGTGTGTCATGGTTATTTACCTCCCGGCGTGTGCTTTGTCTGTTCTTGTTTAGTTGTCATAAATAAAATATTGTTTGGTTATGATCTTCTGTAGAGATTTTCAATACCCGCCTCTTTTGCCTGCTCAAATACTTTCAGAACACACCGGTCTTTTTCCTCGTCCGGCATCAGGTAGTAAGGAGCCTCGATGATAAATCCGTCTTTCACCAACTGCGGGTAGTATGGAACCGGAAATGTTTGATATACCATGCCTGCCAGAAAAGATTGATAATCTTCCTCGATCATCCTTCGATAATCGTTTTCTCCGGGCTCCAGGTTCACCAGGTTCTTTTTGTATGCGATCTGTCTTTCCACTTCGCTGATCTTGTACCGATCATTCAGGTAAGGGAGCAAAACCTTATCGAGCAGGTTCAAATTCATGGACTTCCCCCAATCTTCAATCGTGGTTCCTGCAGACCGGAAAGCATACTCGATTTCTGAACTGTTCAGGTTTTCAAATTTTTCCTCCAGGGACTTTGTGAACTGATCCACCAAAATGTCCATCAGCTTATTTTCAGGGATAGACCAACCCGTGATGATGTGAATTTTCAACAGCAGGGCTTTTGCGTTCAACAGTCTTTCGGGCGGTGTCATTTGTCCGAACTGCTTGCCTCCGTACTTCAGGTCCAGGATCTTCCTGTCATCCGCTGTTAGTGAGGTCTCTTTCCAGACTGTCAAGGAGTTGGTGAGCTCCTGCGCTTTTACCGCTTGGGGAAGATGTTTTGCTATGTGATCCATTTTTTTTCGGGAATTTGTTTCTTATCCAGTTCAAAAAATATTGGTAGAGCTCTGATGGATTGTTTTGGTAGGTTCGCTGCTTGCCAGGTGGATCATGTGACCGTTCCTGCAAAAACACATTCCATTGCTTTTTGACAAATTCTGTGTTTCGACTTTGGGTGTGTGTGTATTGATTCATCTCAGCGGCTTCCAAAACATTCGCGGGGATATCTGTTTTTGAAATTTCCCCTTCCCCCACACCCCTATCCCTAACAACATCCAGTTCTTTTTCTTTTTCTTGTTCTTGTTCTTTTTCCTCAAGGGTATTAATACCCTTTTGATACCCTTTTGATACCCTTTCGTATATGCCGTACTTTTTTAAAAGTTGAATAATGGGCTTATGTGGTCGACATTCCTCAGACAACTCACCGTACTGAAAAGAAACAAACCCTGGAATGAAGATTTTATCGCGCCCGAATTTTTCAATGCGGTTTTCCTTGTCAGTATTTACTTTAGAAAAAAGTTCTTCAAGCGTAACCTCATCTCCGATAAAATAGCTGAGTGTTTCCATGTCTATGATCCACACCCCTGCATTGTCGCATTCGTCGAAAAGGAATCGTACGGCACATTTCATTTTCGGTGTCAACTTTCTAAACCAGGGCTGCCGGTTCAAACTGGTATCAGTAAAGCGTTTTGCCATTATAAGGTTGGGGTGCTTTTTAAATAGTTTTCCAAATCGAATTTTTTACTCTTTTTCTTTATCAATCCCTTGGCTGAGAATACCCGGTCGATTTCGCTTTTCTTTTTTCCTGTCAGTTCCGATACCTGGTGAGGTGTAAGCCCTAACCTTTTCATGTAAAGGATCTGATTGAGTTCTACATCGTTTGAGATATTCGTTTTCATCTTTTGCGATATTAGAAGCGGATAAATTTTTTTAAACTTTTGTATTTTTTAGCCGGTGTTACTTTTACCGGTTTTGCAAGTCTTGAAAGAGAAAACCCCTGTTGCCGGGCGAAGGCCGGATTGCGCTCAATTATATCATGGCAATGATGGCACACCGATAAAAAGTATTTCATGTTTAAATAATTATCACCTACCCTTCCCTTCATGTGGTGTACCTCTGTTGCCTTTCCTTTGCAGCCTTCGATCTTTGCCTGACAAATGGTATGAAGTGCCAGGAATGCGGCTCTCTTTTTCTTGTATTCCTTTTCCTCAGCCTTTCTTTTTTCAGAAACCTTTGACAGTTGCTTTTTTTCTGGAATGACAGCCTTTAAATGCTGTCTGCAGTAACCACCAGATGCACATATTCTACACGTCATTACGCAGTCATTTTTACAGGGTACTTCAATGAATTGATTTCGTATGGATGCTCCGGTTTACCCTGAGGACCGGGTACTGTGTAGCCGCATTTCCTGAGATCACCGGATGATTTAAGATTCGTGATAGCCCTTCTATTGGACCATATAGGCCACTTATGCCCTGCCTTTTCGGTTAACTCCGTGATCTTGGAAGCTGTCAAAGGCTTTCGATGATTCATGTAAATGAGCAGAATGGCTTCCTCTTGCGATTTGGCGCCGGCAACTGCCTGTCTCAGTTCCTCACCAGTCAAATTGCAGGTATTGTAAAAGGCTTTCATTTTTATGTTAATGATGTTTTATTTTGGTACAAACGTTAACAGTCACGGTCAAAAAAAAGGGCGCTCTGTTGCCCCGGATCAGGAATCCATATCTCCAACATGTCTGCAGCCCATGCCCTGATCCTTTCCACATATTCTACAAACTCGCCCTTGTTCATTTCGGTTGTTGACTTTGGAACCTCGATCACTTCTGCCTGTGGGGTAACTACCTTCTCCGAATTAAATTTGCATTTCAGAAATTCGTGTACTGTATCGCAGTCCACATCATGCCCAAGCTCCCGGAGCCTGATTTGAATTTCCTTTACAACAACTCCATGGTAGTAATTGTTCTGCAGCAGTGATCTTTTGCCGCGTTTCTTGATGGTCAGCACCACATCACAGTCAGGGAATTGCTTTAAGTCCTGAGCGAGACGGTTTTTATTTACCGCCACCAGCACTCCATCTTTTACATATCCGTAGTGTTCAGTCTTTACCATTGTTAATGATTTACTGCCTGATTTACCGCGCCTGCTATTTCACCGGCGCTTAGCGTTTCTCCGTTCTGAATCCTGGTGCGAAGGGATGGCTGATTGTTCCTGAGCATTTCGATGACCTCACTGGCACGTTTTGCGCCCATTGTTGGGATCTCCATTTCCAGCCATGACTTTTGTCTTTCATCATAGGTGGATGACCTGATCAGGTTTTCAATGAGATCAATTTGCTGATCCGTTGCCATGTAGTCGGTGTTGTCCAGTTCAATGGCCTTATCAAGAACCGCAGCCTTTTCGGACCTTGGCAGATACTTGTAAATTCGTTTGATGACGGTTTTGCGGGACATTTCCCCGTAGTCGCTTGCCCATGTGCATGATTGAATCTTTCCGGCTTTGAAGGCTTTGTATGTCTCGCTCCGGTCCCTGATTTGGTTTACTTCATCCACGTCCATCCACTCTACCTGCCGGGTGCCATCAGCCAGGGTTGCCAGCGCATATACACCTTTCATGTTTCCACGTTCGCCGGATGATAGTTCTGGTTTGTGAACCACGGGTGAGGTATTGTTTGCCAGGTCAACTTCAAAATGGTCTCTATCGTGAACGATTTGGCATACCATGGATTTCACGCTGCCGGTATCGGTAAGGAGTTTTACAAGCCCGATGTAACTTGGGTCCAGGCTTGCTTCCATTGATCTTGTGAGGCCGTTATATCTTGGGATCAGGTATGCTTCCTTTGCTGCCGGGTTTAGTGTGAGCCCAACGTTTGAAACATTGACCACCGCCTGCAGCAGGCTGTCCATTGAGCATTTTTGCAGCTGGGCACTCTTGTTGATTGATTGGATGGCAAAAGAAATTTCCTGCTTCACACGCTCAGGTGCGAATCCTGCATCCTGCATCAGTTTTTCAACCGGTGCAAACTGTGTTCTTGTAATAAGCTGATTGTCCATTAGGCTGATAATTTTTCACCGTTAAACATTTCGGAAACCGCCGCAACTGCCGCTTCCTCAATTTCCTCCATGGCCCCTGCGAAGTCCAAAAGCTCCGATACATCCATTCCTTTGTAGATCACCTGGTCAACGTCCACATCAAAGCGTTCATCGAAGGATGCTGAGGGGGTGATGTATGCCGTTCCAGATACTTCAATAGGTAGCGTTTCGGTTACAATTTTGAGATCACGCACTACCTTTTTTGTGAGGTTGTGGGTGAAGCGGAATGGTTTTGTGATTTTGCGCGGTTGCCGGTACCCTGCCATCCGTGCGATGTCGTTAATGGTGTACATATTATTTTTTTTGGATTGCTTCTCTATACAGGTTCAACCATTTGTCTCTTTCCCTTTCTGCTATGTGCAGGTCTGTTTCTAAAGCCTTGCTCTTTCCCAATTCATTGAAGTAGACAAGGGCTAAAACAATGTTTACAAATACTGAGCATACCGCTCCGATTTCTAATAGTGTCATGTTGTTGTTTTAAAAAGAGCCCCCTGTAGAAACAAGGCGCGTATTATCCACCATTCCACCCATCCTTACGGAGGGAGAAAAGAAGTTAGAACCGCTGTGCCTCTTCCCAAATCGCTATCGGGGTGTTAATTGGTTGAAGGCTTCAGCGGTTTGACAAGCGCATTTATTCTATTGCCCCACTTGTCATAGGAAGTATTTTGGCGGCTCGTATTCGCACCAACTTTGCCGATCCCGTTGTTGCACCTCATCCCGTTAGGAATGCTTGTGCTTATTTTACCGCCGTGAAATATTTTGATGTTCGGAGAGGGGCGGTTCATCGGATAAACCCGCCCTCAGGAGATTCCGTTATTCCCCCAGGTTCTTTACCCCCTCTGCGATCATCGTATTTTGAAAGAACTTTTTAAATAAGGCCCCGACTGAGATCAGTAGGGCCGAAACCAAAACCCATCCTTATGATCGAAATATTTTTATTGCCGCCCAGAGTACAATCACAAAAGCGATCAGCGCGGCAATGAATATGATAAGTTGGTACGTCATGCTTTTTACTTTGGATCATGCCAGCCGAATAACCAGCCAACGATGATGATTAAAAACAGTCTCATTTTCTTTTCAGTTTTTCGGCAGTTATAAAAGGCCATAACACTAATGCAGCAATGGGTATCACGATTAAGAACCATGCAAGCCACATCAGTATTTTGGTTGCGATGATCATGCGAATGATTCATACATTGTTTGATACATCACGAGCGTTTTTTGAATGACCTTCCTTTCCTCGATTGTCTTTGCCTCTGCGTATCTCTCAGAGTAGTGGTCAATCATAGCGCAGACAAAGCAGTAGTTGTATCTCATGCCCAACGCCTCCGGTATAGGTCAATACTTTGATTTGATTCTTCACGCTGGATCATTTTGCCGCAGTGCAGCAGGTCAGCCAGGTCAAAGCCGGAATTGATCTCGATTTCTATCATCACCAAATCCTCCATGAGTGTCGGTTGTCCGGTCTTTGTATATTTCAGCCCTTTGCGATCCAAGAAGAACAGATCCTTTTTGTGAATGGGCATTGAAAACAACATTGGTTTTGCTGATTCGTTTAGTTGAGGTAATTTTGTGCTCATAACATTTTTGTTTGAAGGCTGCAAAGACTTGGAGGTAGTTGCAGCCTTTTTTTATTTATTGCGATACATTCTTTGGTACTTCGTGATTCGATCTTCTTTCAGGTTCGTTCTCTTTGGTTTACTACCGGCTGGAGAGATTGATTTCAATAATTCATCAACCTCTTCCAGCGTGGCAGCTGAGACGTTGCGAAGCGTCAACAATTTTGCTTTGGCCTTTTCTATCTTCTGCTGATCCGTCACTTTGTATTTTATTTAAATGCGTGTTAGGAAAAACTTTGCAAATGGGTTTTGAATCTTTACGCCAGCCCGTTTTTTAAGCCCGTACAAGAGTTAAGGCGCCTAACTTTTCTCGGATGGCTCTGATAGTATCAGGATGACCGCTACCTCTGAAAATCAATCCCCCCAATGTCTGCCGTGAAACACCCAGATCAATCGCCGCATCTATTTTGGTAGGGAAAGACTGGACATATTTTAAAAAGGCCCTTCTTTCCTCTGTGGTTAATGATTCGCTGCGTCTTTTTCTGTCTCTCATTTTTTTGCTTATTTGTTTTTACATTTGGCTTTACAGGTGTAAATATACGGGAACTAAATTCCCATTTCCAAATATTTCGGGAACTATTTTTACATATTTATTTTAATAATATATAATTGCCGGAGATATCAACGATAGAAGGAAGATTAAATAAGATTGTTGAGGATAGCAACTTGAACATTCAGGAATTTGCTGAACGCATTGGAGTAGATCGAGGTCAGTTCGGGAAGGTGCTGAAGGGCACCATGGGCAATACGTTAAAGCAAATTTTGGAAATATCTTCCCAGTTCGGGGTTCGTACAGGTTGGATTCTTGAAGGGGAAGAGCCCATGCATACAAAAGAAAAATCCGGCGCTTTCCAGCTACCGGACTCCTTACTAACCCAGTTAAGAAATGAGATTGAGACCCTGAAAATTAATTTACAGAGAATCTCTGATTTGGTCCCTTTGGAACAAGAAGAAAGCTCATTCCAGGAAGTGACATTTTCTCGCTCTCCTTTGGGCAAAACCCAGAAAACTGGCAAGCGATAGCACATTTCTCACGATTGGGACATTTGGAACATTTTGCCTGCTCTGTTTGAGTCTCACGGCGTTTGTTTGGGCTCATAGTGCTCAGATTTGTTGATGCTGCCTGTAGATCATGGTACGTAAGAAAAACAGGACGACCAAGATAGTAACTTTACTAAGGTATTTAGCTAAATCAGGTGAAGTATATTTACTAACATGAAAGAAATGAAATATATAATTTTTGCTTTGTGCTTAATTCCTACTCTTTCTATGGCACAACGCAAAGGATACTTTACAGTTAGTGCCTCAGGATCGTTCTTGCAGAATCAAAATCCAATAGTGGGTGCTCACTTTAGCGCCAACGCACAAGCAGGAAAAAATTTTTTTATCGGCGGAGAAATAGGGGTCATGCGCTTTCAGTCATTCGGAGGTGTAGTTGTTCCCTTGCAGCTAAGGACATCGTTTGTATTTAATGAAAAGCCAGGGAAAGTTTCTCCAATGTTGATACTTGCGCCGGGTATCGGAATTTACAATAGGACCGAAAACGGACAAACAAATTCGGGAGGTTTGGCACTGTTTGCAGGCGGAGGTATTAAATTTTCGAACAAAACTTTAGGAGGCGGCTTTATTAATGTTGGTTTTGCATCTCATACTTTTACAAGACGTGGCGACCATGTAATGTATAATGGTGTCGCATTAAAGATCGGCGCCGTGATCAAATAACTAACAGGCCCTTCTTGCGCGAAATAATCTCAGAACTGGTGGGTCGACAATTTTCTAAGAGATAATTGAGCCTACTACTTGCTCAGGTTTAGGTAATCAATATTGAAATAAATGAAATACATAATTTTTATAAGCTGCCTTTTTTCTGGCATATGGGCTGCCGCCCAAGACATTGACTCCAATAGCGTAAATACTAAGTTGGAGGCGAACGCAATCAAAGTCGGTACTATTATCAAAAAGCAATACAAAGACGTATGGGAATACTCCCCGAAGGGGGCGGTCATTTTAGCTATGTATAATATCGGAACCAACAACCTGGCGTTAAAGACATTGACTATAAAAGATGTTGCGAGTGGTCTAATAACGAAAGGACTTTACTTGTCAACTTATTCAACTGATGCCAGAAATACTTACGTTGGTTACATTGATGTAGATGAATTGCCTGGACTAATTAAATTTCTTGACTTTCTCGTGGCAAATAAACAAAATGTGGAGGATGAAGGAACCGAATATATTTATACGTGCAATGATGTTCAATTCGCCGCTTACAATACCATAATCAAAAAAGAACTTCAGTGGACGTACCAAGTAAAAGTTGATAGATACCGATCCTACTCCACGGTTGGGCTGCAAATAAAGAACGTTGAGGAAATGTTGCAAAGACTGAAAGAGGCAGTATCTAAACTGCAAGAATAATTATGTGTAATCGGGGGAGATTAATAAAATAAATTTCAAAACCATCAAACTGGAAGACAACATTCGATATTCCCTTGCACATATGGAGCAAGCCAAATCTTTACCCTTTGAGGTGTTTGTTAAATGGAGTGCCGCAAATAATTCCTGTGAGCATTGTAGTTCATTAAACGGGGTGATAATGGAAATGAAAACTGCTTATGAAAACTTAGTATCATTCCACGCCGGATGTACCCGAAAGGGTGGATGCCGATGTAGAATAACCCTGATTCCAAGACGCGGGGATGAAGGCCGATTGATATTTAAAACAAATCAATAACTACACTTACCGCCTCAAGCAATCATCGCATTCCTGAAAACATCGTTCTGTATCAGCCCCAGGGACTTCAAATAGACCATTGTAGTCTCAAGGCTCTTGTGTCTCAACTGGCGCATCAACGCATATACATCCTTCCCGGTCGCATAGTAAGCGGCACAAACTCCAGAATGTTTCCAGCTGTACAAGGTTTTTGAACTATGAATCTCTAACTGCTTCACAAACTTGTTATGCCTGGTTGATATGTGATTCACATTGGAATAAATAACGTCCGAAGTAAACAAATGCCTCCCAAAGACATAATAACCGGATGGATAGTGATCAAGCCTCATGCGTCTTAAAATGGGCTCCAGCCCCACCGGAATAACTACACTTTCCTGCTCGCCATTCTTTGAAATATTGGAAGGGATGATAATTGTTTTGTTTACCAGGTCGAAGTCTCCAACCCTAAGCCGGGCAAGCTCCGTGCGCCGGATAAATGTGAAGTACATTATCTGAGTAAAGTAAAACAGGCGTTCATCTTTTTTCATCAATAATTCACGTAATTCTTCCTTCTCGGAATCAGTGAAAGCAATGTTCCTTCCGATCTGCGCAGGTCGTCGATCGATCTTTTTAAAAGGATTTTTGATGATCCATTCCTTTGCCAGCATCACATTAAAAAGGGTGGCTAAAATGATCAAGTGGTCATTGTGGGTCCTTCCTGAATATCCCCTTTCTGTAATCAGCGTGTCAAGATATACCTGTGCATCCTGCTTTGTAAATTCTGCCAGGGAAATATTATCCATGCCTTCTTTAGTCAGCCACTCTTTGAACAGTCGCACAACGTAATGATAGGTTTCTTTTGTTCGCTTTTGCAGCGTCGGCAAATGCACCTTCAGCACCGCGTCAAGTCCCTCGAAAATGGTGTAATGGATTGGAAGTTTCTTTACCCGGTCCTTCATGAACGGATTCCAGCCGTTTTCCAGTTCCAGTTTCCAAAAACGCTTCAGGCCGTTGGCCTCTTTTATTCTTTCTTCCTTATTGGAAAACTTGTTGATCTCGCCTCGGAATTGAAAACGTTTTTTTCTCTTGGTGAGGTCGTCAGTAAAATCGAAATAAACGAACCATGATTTTGTAAGATCATAGCCATAGTGACAGACCACAGGATCTGTCCAGGAGTAGTTTAACCGGCTCATCGACGTTTGAGTTTTTGTTTGAGTTGAACGTCGACGCTTCGCAACAGCCTGTCAAATAATCACTTAAAAAAGAGTTGTACCGCGTACGGGACGCAGAATAAGCCATTTCACTCTTTATAAATGATTGATTTGCAAGGATAATTTTTCGTCGACGATGCTCAAAAGTAGCATTTTAGCCGGTTTTTGTTTGAGGGTTTGTTTGAGGTGAGATGTTAGCAGGATAAGAGTTTCAGCGTTACGCGCAATTCCATCTCCTCATTTTCATCCTAAAATTTCACTGATACCACGCAGTCACAAGGTCCCCGAAATAGTCTGCAAGCTCAGTGCAGTAGCCTTCCTGGTTGGAAAATATCCATCTGTCATCTGATTTAAAAAGGTAGCCAAAATAAAAATTGCCTTCGCGGTAAAGATGCCATGATGATGGATTACCACTGCCGGAAACAGGTTGAAAATAACCTTTGATGGTCTCGCCTTTATAATCGAAGCTAACGGGTATCTTATGATTGGACATAGCCCGAAATTACAGGCATTCGCAGTAATCGCATGGATGGACCCGGCCAACCCAATAACGTAGGAAGATGTGCAGAAGATTGTGCATGAGTGAGGTCATGCAAAAACATTGCCCTTTTAGGCTATAATCGCCAATATTCGCCTGCATAGGCTATAAAAACCCCACATAGAAATGCAGGGTTGTGTGTTGCTTCAGACGATCAAACGGAAAAATCTTTATGCCTCATTGGTCGAAAGCTCACCACTTTCGCTGAGGTGGATCTTCCGTACGTTATCCGGTTCTCCAACTTTATAAATGGGCCTTCTGGCCGCAAATAATCTGCTCTTTGCAATCCAGGTAAATCCAACCGCGTTAGCCTGGTTGCCGCCATACACCAAAAAAGCATTGTCATTCTCGCCAACATAAAAGCCAACGTGGCCACCGCCGGGCCGGGTAAATACCAAAATATCCCATAGCATTTCACGCCCCTTTGGAACTTCCTGCCCAAACTTTGCCCATGAAAGAGCGGAAAGCAGATCGCTTTTGATCGGGTAGCCGGCACGTTTCACCACCACCCCAACAAATAGCCCGCACCACGGAATATTATCATCAGCGTACCATCCATTGACACCCACTTCTTTTGCCCATGCGAGGATATTGGGGTTACTCCCCTTGCCTTTATGCTCGAGCGTTCCATAGTGCTTTATTGCCTCCACAAGCATCTTTGGGGCACCTTCTGATTCTAACCATTTATATTTTGCGGGTAATTTCATATCGGTTTTTTATATAACTTTATTAAGCACGGTTTTTTGAAAGTCATACTCAAGCGGGTCGCTCCCGCTTTTTTCATTTTAAATGGGCTTCTTAACCACAAAGAATCTGAACACAAAGCCCAAGAGAACCCCGCACCACGTTACAATACAAGCCACCTTCCACCAGTTGTCTTTATCCAAATTCTTTTGCTGGTTGATGATGATACCGTCCTTTTCGACAAGCTGCTTTTGAACGGCAAGCACTTCACCTTTCAGCCGCTCCACGTCAGCCGTGTTGGTCCGGTAAATAAAACTGTCCCGCGTAACCGTCTTTGTAATCACCTGGTGCGGTGGGCATTTCTTTTCGATGTAGACCGTCTGACCTTCCCTTACCACCGTATCCCGGATGTAGGTTTCATTTTCCACATACAGCGTATCGAAGTGCAGGGAATCTCGCACAACAACGGAATCACGCACGGGGTACAGCCTGGCGCACGCATCATCCATCACGTCTTTTGCGAGGAGCCAGGCGACTTTCTTTTGGGCCCGCTTTTCTACTGAGCATCCTGCCAGTAAAACCAGCAGGATTAGGATTAGCGTTCTCATTTCTTCCCGATTGCGGTGGGAGTTTTCATTTCTCCGTGAGACCTCGCCTGCTCGATCACACTTGTATGTTCATAGCCCCTTGATTTAGTGGGAGGCGCAAACATGGCAAGCACGGCAAGCACAGCCTGAAGGATCAATTGAGGCCAACTAATGCTTCCCTGTTGCTCCATGGTGACATAGGTAGAAAGGGCGGTACCCAAAATACCGGCAATGGTTGCCCACTGGCCGCGGAGGTTGTTTGCCAAAAAGCCAATGGCTGCGAGGAATGCCGCGAACACCAGGGCTTTTGTTGACGTCTCACCTTTGACGAAAAGCTCATTTAATGTCAGGGCCACTGCTGAGAGCAGGCCCACGATCAACACTTTGTTTTTGTTAAAGAAGTCTTGCATATACTTGTTTTTATGGTTGTCTGTTTTTTACCATGTCCGTGAGGTGATCAAGTTTGGTCTGAATAACACCCATTTCCTTTGATTGAATTATTCGATAGTTATTCTTTTCATCCTTCACACCTTGAATTTCCCGAGTGAAATGGTCCTTTAGTTCGTCCTTGGTGTCGTCAACTTTTTCATGGATTTCCTCAAACCGTCGGATGTAATTTTTCTTAATCTCCTGACTTTCCTTTTCAGCCCTTTCCAATCGGTCATCATATGACTTCACAAAGCGGTTGAAAAACCAGATCATGACGGCCAGGATAGAGCCCCCTGTGACAATATTTGCTACCCAAACGTTTTCCATTTTTATAATCCTATTATTTTTATTCTCCCCGTAGCGCAAGCTGCGGGGCTATTCTTTTATCCAGGCTTTCTTCTTAACCTTGTTCCCTGTGGTACCGACAATACAGCCGGCCGCACTCCGAGCATTCTAAGTTTTATCCAATCAAATATTTCGGAACCGATAGTGTCTGATGGGTAAAAGTCTGCAGTGTAGATGCCGACCGTTACCCGTATGAATACGCCATCAGTAGCATTACCGATCCGCTCAATTACAGGGTCAAAAGGTTCTGTATAAAGAATGTTGTTTTCAATGGTGTCATCTGCGGCTGTCACAAGGACATCGTCTAAATCCCTACTGCCGGATTCTATAACGTAATTACCAGTTACCATGCCTTTCGATGCTGCGCCTACCGTGTTCTTGCCCCAGAAAGCATACCCCTGCGGCTTGTTGAAGATGTTGTTGAATACATATGCGTGGCCCGAATCCCGGGTTTCTAAAACATCTGTCCCCGGACCTGTTGGTCGCGGCGCAAATAGAATGTGGTTTGCACTGGCACCGTTGCCGCGGTTGTCTACCAATTGGAAATAATTTCTTTCAAAAATGATGCGGCCAAAACCAGTTGATGTAAACCCATCATGGCCGTTGTAAACAATATTGTTTTTAAAGTAACCGGTTGTGTTCCCACCGATACCGGCTGCGGATCTCTGCACTGCGTTGTTTTTTGTTCCTGTTGTCAGCAGTACGTTATTGTGGATTTCCGCATATTGCCAGTTAGATACTTGCAGTCCATCCCACCCGGATGAATCCACAATGTTGTTATAGATGTAAACAGCCAGACCCCGGACACTGGCACCGTCGTTGTCGTGTTCTTCGCCGCTATCCGGATATGAGTTACCGATATAGGTAGTTTCATTGCGGTTGTTACTGATGAAATTGTCATGGATTATACCGGTCCCGTGATCAAACCGATATGCAAGTCTCCATGGCCTTGTAGAATCGGAATTTAGTTTCACTTCAAAGCCAGAGCCCACGCCCTGCAGGTATATCCCTTTAAATTCAAAATTCCTCAGCAGATTACCGGTGATACCAATTGCTCCGTCTGAGGGCGTTGGGTCAATGTGTAAGAATCCATACGGGTAGCCTTTCCATCTCAAATATGTTCCATCTACCACTATGTCAGAAACAAAACACGTATCGCCTGTACCATTGCCAAGTCTGAAAAAGCTGGTAAATGTTGGAGCAGACGGCAGCGCACCAATGTAAACCGGCGCCCCGTTGGGAACTATGATAACGGGACATTCAGGCTTCCCTCCAAAGTCTCCAATGTTAATGCCGTTATAAATTCCATATTCATTTGAAGCCGGATTGATCTTAATTGTATCGCCGCCCTGAATGTCATATCCGCTCCTTCGCATATAAGGAATGAAGATTTGATTTGTAGCGCCTATTACGTGAACCTCAGGCGGTCCTTCCCTGCATGGGCATTGGCCTTTCTCATTATAATTCACAACTCTTATAGTGATCGTATCAGAACCTGATTTTGTTGCTGTCAGTGCATTTACTCTGAAACGGTAAATACCTGGTTGGAATCCTTCTGCGTTTGTAGAATCATTATCCGGTGTAGAGAAGGTAATATCTGACGCCGTTCCTTCAATTACTTCCCAATGCCATTCATCTACTGCTTCTGATGCCGTGGCATACAGTGGAAGTAGCGTTGTAAGCCCCCAGCTGTTGGTCTGAACCCATGCTAAAGTTGTATCCTTAAACGCTGTCACAACAAGCGGCTCATCTTCAGGATCGTTAATGGTGATGGTGATTTCATCATAGGACGTTGCGCCATCATCATCCGTCACTGTGCATCGAAAAACATAAACGCCAGTTTCCATTCCAGTGATGTCCGTGGAAGCTCCGTCGTTGTCTGTTATTGCATATGAGAACGGACCTGAGATTTTTTCCCAGTAGTAAGAGGCAATCGTGCCGTCTGCATCAGCAGCGGTTGCGGTTACACTTACATCATTATCCGGGAAGGTGAGAGTTTGATCACTACCCACATCCACAGTAGGCGGGATATTACTGCTGCCTGCGCTGCCAATGGTTGTATCGCTTTGGCGAACCATCCAGGTTAGCACATCAGAATAAACGATCTGGCTGGCGGGTATCGTATTGTTTACGTCCGTTGCATTGTGGGCCCATGTTGCCCTTGTTGGGTTGTAAACAAGTTTATAGCTGTCATGCCCATAAGGTGCAGGTTCACCAAGTTTTGTTTTGAAGTAAATCGCTGACCCAGGGACTGCCGCATTCATTGCGTTGACAATTTGATCACCGCCGCGAGTATCGTTAAGGTTTTCAAAGTTCAGTTCCTTGCCTCCGTAATCGCTTGCCCATGTTGCCAGCTGTGTAATTGAGGCATTGGCATTGACGCCCATCACTGATACAATGGAATTAACCTTGTGAGGGTAAGCAGCCGCGTATTTATGTGCGAACCACCCCCCAGCAGAAATGCCAGTTAAGTTCAGATCAACCATATTGAAATGAGACACAAGCCCACTCATTAGTTCATCCATGGTTGCCATCTGGGTCGTTCCAGTTGGATAATCCCAATTGCGGTTGATCGATATTAAAACCAAATTATAAAACGGTCCATTGCCAAGTTGAATCACACCTGTAAACGTAGCCCCTGGGTCGTCCATCCAATCATGTGGGCCATTTCTGACGGTGGTTGAAACACTACTGCTTGGAACTTCGCCAAGGCCGGGATGATACACTGCCCCAACCGACTGGAAATTGCCGGAAAATAAATCTGTCCTTCTGGTGATTCTTACAGGTTGCCCCATGAAGGTGGAATCATAAGTGACCATTGTAGGCACATAGGGAACGGGGCCGGCTGAATCCCTGCTCAGAACCATCATGCCTGCCATTAAAATGATCGATATGGTTATAAATCTCATCATGGAAGCGTATTTGAAACCCTTGTCACAACCATAGCCGTGAAATAATTATTGCCGTTGCTGGTATTGGTTGCGGTGATCACAATAGAACCTCCGTCGCTCACACTTATGTCAGTAAACAACGCATCATCAGCGCCGCAGTTCGATCCTACTGCAATCGTATTATTTGAGCTTGTGCTGCCTGCAATGGAATAGGTTTGAGTAACCGCCTGTGTGCTTCTTGTTGCCACTAATCTTACTTGGTAAGTACCGGCAGGAAGTGAACTAATGGTGAATGTCCGTGTTGCTGAATGCGACGAGGTGTACCTGAGCACACCTTGCGGCCAGTTGAACACGGGCGACGGACAGTAACCTACGGCGTGATCCGCTACGCTGCTTTGTGCGGATAGCGTCCCTGTTGCCCCTGAGTTTGAGCCGTCAGAGAACCATTTAAGATTTGTGAGGGCTGTAGTACCGTTTACTGAGTTCCAGTTGCCGCCAACAGCATTCGATCCAGAATAAAAATGAATCTTAATAGAATCAGCAACAAAAGGAACCGATGATGTATGACGATAAGGATTCAAAAGCATTTGCGCCTCTGAAGTCACTGAAAACAAAATCAGCACTATGACTAAAATCCTTTTCATCGTGTGTAATAGATTATGATCTTAAGGCCCTTTGCGCCGGTTCCTGCCACATCGATATCAATGGTGATCTCCGCATCATCAGCAATGGAACTGTCCGAGATCACCGCTGCACTCGCAGCCGTGGTACTTGTCTTTTCGTTTGCGTCAATGGTGAGCTTTGTAGATAGAATGGTTGTGCCGCTTTCGTTGATGTCAATGGTTGGAGTGCCAGATGATGAAACCGTATTTACTGATGCCCTTACCCCTGTGATCGTCGCGGAATAAGGCATGCGGAAAGTAACTTTCGCGGTTCCTGTGGTGATGGCTGTAGTCTCATCCGATACCGCGATGACCATATGTTCAACGGTTTTCCCGCTGTTATTAATGATCCAGTCCGTACCATCGTTTATCAGATATCCGATAAATTGATTTGGGATAGCAAAAATTGTGGCCCCGGTTATATCTTTCACGCCTGACACTTGCCATTGAAAAGACGTAGCGTTGTTGTTTTGAATTTCTATTTTCTTTCCTGCCCCCGCTGATGGTAAGGTAAGCGTCCGGTTTGCGGTGATCGTTGGTAGTACAATCATCGGGCTGTAAGCATTCGCCGTGTAGTTGGCATCCGTTGCTACGCCTCTATCAAGCTGGAATCCTCCGTATAACTGAAAATACCCCGATGCGTTGACGGTTAAATTCGACAGTTTGCTTCCCCCCGTTCCAAGGTTTAAGGAGTAGGTACCACCCGACAGGCTGCGGGTGGCTGTGAGCGTTTGACCCTGCGCAAGCACATCATCTATCCCCGGTGTGCTGCCACCGCTGCTGGCTTCAAGATCCACCAGCCTTGCCCGGTGTGCAGCAAGGGAATCACTCATTCCCGTTACTGCTGACTGTGGGATGCCGGTGAAATTCGCCTCATTGACGCCCACGGTCCACAGCGTTGTGCTGTCCGTTCTTGTTGGCGTTACGGTAAGTTTGCTATTTGCAGCAGCAACTTTATACATCCTGCTTTTCAACACTGAATCACTCGGAGCAAAAAAAGCGGAATCGGGATCTACCCAGTTTTCATAGTAATAGTTTCCGAAATCCTCATCAGAGCCGAATGTCGGCCAGTCTATTTTCACCATGTCGCCATCTGCGTCAACCGCTGTGAGTTTGTAACCAGCCGAATCCAAAAGCGCCCTGTTGAGACCTGAGAATCTTACATCAGAGCCGGTGACCCTTAAATTTCCAATGATGCTGACTTTCCATGCGTTGTTGATGCCTCCGTGATCGCCAAAAGCAAAATTCCCATCCGAGTTCATTGCAAAGGCGTAAGGATTGGTTGGCCCAAGGTAGTATGACAGCCCATTGGTGGAATGCACATAAGGGAGGTTTGTAGACTTCAGCATCACGCCGCCCTGGTTGTCATCTTCAAAACTTCCCCCCTGCCACTCAAACCGCCTTGCCCTGAAAGCGCCTTTGCCCTCAAAGCCTGATGCGAATGTCCCGTAAGGATGCGTGGAGAGGTTCCATGACCCCTGCAGCCATGCACCAAGTACGGGTGTGCCGATGGAGTAACCGCCATCCATCATTGATCCTGTACCGCCCACTATTGTGTGAAAACCGCCATCCTCCAAATATGGAGCAGACACTTTTGTAAATCCGCGCAGCACCATCACACCACCGATAGCCCGATGATGCGTTGAGCTTGTCCAGGGTACGGACGTTCCCCACAAATCCGATGCACTGTAATAGGTCCAATACTCGTTATCGGTTGGGAGCCCCGTTGGTGCCTGGTTCACTGAGTTTTTACGGGCTGCATAATACAGGCCGTTGTATGAAACATAACCTGATGAATTGGTGGCACCACCAGCGCCGTAAATACCGTTATTGTGACAATCTGGTTTGATGATCACGCCACCCAAAAGGGATGAATCCAAAATGCCCGCGTATTTATTGGAAGTGAATTTGTCATTGATCGAAACGAAAGTGTTAATGTCGCCGCCCGTTATTTTCATACCGTAACCCGCATTGAACTGCACAAAGTTGTCCTGAGAGGTCCAGCCGCTTGCATTGGTGGCATACGGAACATCCGCTACATTGCCATGCCTCCATATACCGTCACCCTGGAAGCCGATGACATAACACCGCCTCATGTGAAGCCTGTTGTTTGAAAATACCCCCGTTAGTGTCGAATCGCTCAGGTAGTTGGAAAAAGGAAAGGGTATGTTTCGTATCACAAGATCCTCAACCCATGCTTCTTCAGCGCCGTAGCTATTGCCATAATAGGTAACAGTATCGGAATAAACACTTGACAGGTTAGCATAAGACGTTCCCAAATCTTCCCAATAGTCATTATCCGAGGCCGTACCTGTTGGGGCGTTGCCTAAAGAGTGTTTTTGAAGTGCCTGATAATACCTTCCTGAATAAGAAACCACATCACCGGGATTGGGATATAAAAATTCAAGTCCCGCCGTATTGGTAAAGATCAGTTTCGCCTTGCGGTCGCTTACCACCCCTGGTATCTGTCCCTTTATCCTGATCTGTTGGTGAATTTGAAGTTTGCGACCTACAAAAAGGCCATCGAGGGTAGAACCAAGGCCCGGAATGATGATCTCCGAAAACCATTTGTAGTTATCCCAAAACCTCAGCGCGGACATGATAACATCGTAGTTGTCGAATGCGCCTGATGTTCCCGCGAAAATGATATTGGGTGTAATCCTTGCCCCGATTTGTAAAAGGTTGAGCGATTGGTTCTCTATCATCAGTTCCCACCGCCCGGCGGTTGCTGTAGTTTTTCCTGCAGGCAGAATGATAAACTTGTCATCCGGTGTTTTGGTGGATGTGTCAACGTAAATGTATCGGGCATCACCACCGTCACCGGGTGAATAGTAGCCTTGTGTCCATACCCTTCGGATGCCATTTTCAAATAGCCGGGTTGCTTTTAGTGAATCCATGTTAGCCACTACCCCCGCCTTTAGGATATTCACCACATCTGAGGTATCAACCCTCGGTTTTATCTTGACGGTTACATCAGGCAGACCATTACGCTCTATTGTAAGTATTGAATCAACAAAATCGGCATCTGCCACATAGTTATTACCATCTGAGCCACCGGTACCGGTTCCCACCTTTTTCCATTTTGGACCACCACAGGCAGAAGTACAAACCGCAACATAGATCGAACTGTCCTGCACCCTGAAACGCTGTTCACCGATACGCACGGCATTCACGGTGGTATCGCGTACAGGGTTGGCAAGGGTTGAATCAAACACACCGCTCGGCCATTGGTAGGATTGGTTTATTCTTGTATGCCTCGGTACTGGCTGAGCAAATGACTTGATGCTTGCCAGGACCATTAACATTATTAAGATTCTTTTCATAGTCAATTCTTTTTATACGAAACCAATATTTTTTCGCCGCCTGGGCTGCCTGCGTTTTTAAATGCAAGCCTCCCTATTGGCCTGCTGAATGTTGCTGTCAGATCATCGCTTGATGCTCCCACAACAGCATTGAACCTCACTATCGAATACGCTGATCCCTCACGTCTCACCTTTACAGGGTATGAGCCGATCAGTTCAGGATGGCTAACTTTTGTCGCCCCTTCGTTTAGTGTCAGCAAAATCTTTTTATACGTCATCATGCGTCTTTAAATTCAACAAACACCCGCTGCCCTCCTGATGGTGCTTCGTATTCAAATGTTATCGTACCCGCTCCGCTGTCAAAAACATACTGCCGGTTGCCTGGCGTTCCCGTGGTTGGATCGTAACCCAAACCTTCCACCGCAACGTCAATGATCTCTTTACCTACAAGCGAGTAAGCGTGAACCGATGATGGCCCGCTGATGGATGTTTCACCCTCGGCGAGGATCCAAGTATCACTGAATGGCTCATCTGCTATTGGGCTGTCCGGCGCAGCGAGCTCACTCATCGCAAACCCTCCGTTTCCAAGAACATTCAGATCAAAGCGGGACATATCACCCATGTTTCCTGAAATATTAGTTGCTTCAACAAAAGCGGACATGGTAATTACTATTTCATCACCGTTGTCATCCTCAAAAATGAAACGGTAGTTTCCCGCTGATCCCATCACGGCTTCCTCCAAAAAATGAAATACTGAAAGGCCGCCTGAGTTTGTCGTTTTGGTCACTCCCGATACTGAGCCCGTGCAATCCGTTAGCTGCTTCCTTCTTTTGATGAAAGGCCCTGATCCATCCGTCCTGATCGTGGTTCCCAAAAACGTGTTGGTGACGGAAAACTGGCAGTCAATGCCGCACCCGATATCATGAAAGACACCGGAGACGTCCTTTTGAACCCTTACGTTTTTGCCTTGTACCACGTCACTCATTCGCTTAAATATTTGTATTCATAAGTATCATCGTATTTCTTACCTATGGCTGTATTGTAGACCTCATAAAAGAAGCCCCGCCACGTGCATAGGTTATAGTCCATTTCGTAATGAAGCAGTTGAAAAAACCTGTTGATGGTGGTATTGTCCACGTCACCGAAAACATACCGGTGTAAAAGGTCCGGGCTGTTGGGTAGTCCTTCACCGTCCGTTTCGCCCGATTGCAGGCCGATCACCGTTCCGTCAAACATTACCATCTGCCTGTTGTATTGGTTCCAGGCAGCTTGCGCCCGCGTGTAACCGTAAGGATGATAATGATCCTCCGTTGGCGTTGGTACGTGCGCCCAATTAAAGAAGCGGCCTGCAGGAACAAAATCAACTCCATCCGCTACCAGCATGGCCCCTTTCATTGAAGGGCGCGGTGCATTGTCAATAAACACATCCTTTTCCCGTACTACTTTGGTATTTAATGCCTGTGAGATTTTATGCTGGTGACCGGGATAACGCTGATAGGAGCCATTGATAAAGGCGATATATTCAAACCTCAGATTTGCAAACTGTGTCTGCACGGCTGATGTAAACTGAGACTGATAAAGCGCGATTCTTAATTTCCCGCTGACCGGAATAGGCCGGGTTTCTACCGATACATTTGCCCATTCTTCTTCATCGGTATCATCGCGGTTGTATTGGATCTCAATAAACTTGTCAATCAAGGACCAAGCACCAGTATCATCTACGTTCCATGTGCTGCCGTCATTGCCTTCAAGAATGAGTTGAAAAACAAAATCCGTTTGCTGTCCCGGTCCGGTTAGGTTATCGCTCAACCTTCTGTCGACCGAAACGGTGAATTTGTCGTATTTGCCAACTTTTACGGGATTGGAAATAACCCGGTGTGCATTTGCAGAGGCTCCGATTACCCCATACCTGTCAATCTCAGTGCCTGACTGAAATATTTTAGCGATATAGGATGTACTGTTCACTACCCCGCCGCCTACCCTTTCCAGGGTCCAATCTTCCCACACATAAGCAATGCCGGATGGAATTTCAGTACCCGAAACCTGTTCGTACGAAAGCCCAATGAATTTGTAATAATTACCGGTGTCAATAGCATAGTAAACAATGTCCTTATCCCCGGTGGAAGGGAACGCGCCGAGATTCGCATACCTATGTATATGCCATCCCATATCAACCACAATCGGAATGATATCATCTGTTCCACGGGAAAAATCAATGTTGTCAATAATTTCAAGAGGGAACTCATACCGGAAATTGTGCATGAGGGCTGCCAGCGGCCTTGTCAAAGTAACCAGAGGTGGAGGATCAGGAAGCCCCTGCCACTGCAAATCCTCATTCTCCAAAATCCCTTTCTGGAATGTGTCACCGCTCAAAAACTCGATAAAGTTTCCTTCCGAATCAAAACGGGCCGGGTAAACGGTAGGGTCTGAAATTTCATCTTCAGACATAATGTACCACCGCCCCTTCCATTGGGTAATAAAACAATATTCACCGAGTATCTTTTCAAGGACTGTATAACAATCCTCTTTTTCTGTGGTTGTCCTTTCGTAGGTTTTTACATCCTGGTAAATGCTGTCAAAAAGGTGGTCATCCGGGTGGTTTTCCTCTCTTACATTATGGATCGCGATTATTTCAAGATCAAGACCTGTTTTGTGCAGCGCCATGGCTATAAGGGTGGACAGCTTCTGCTCACCTGTCACTCTTTCTCCTGAGAATCCTGTTAAGGGAACCTCACCCAAAAGGCCCAAATTGTCCGTTGCAATAAGTGTGATCAACGCAGGATCGGGCACAAAGTCCATTGATATGTCAGCTGTTGACAGATAGCCAATAAAATGAATGTTGTTCAAGTCATTCACCGCGATTTTCACCCGCCACCTGAGATCACCACCCGTTGAGAAAGTGGACAGGTCAATGCCATTGCCTGAGAAAATATTTATTTCAACTTGCTTGCTTCTTACTACCGTGTGTTTATCCTCTGAGTTGTCAATTACCGAGGCAGCCAAAGGTTTATCTGTTAGTTGGTTGTTTACTGAGAGGTCATAAATAGTCTCGGTGGCCGCATCATCTATAAGGGTCTCCATATCCTCAATGGAGATGATCACTTGCTGACCATCCTCGCCGTTGCCGTTGTTCATGGACAGCAGCTGTGCATTCTCAAAATATCCCCGGTATATTACACCTGGTTTCATCTGCCAACCAGCCCCCTCTGGTGTCTTGATGTTCTTGCAAATTGCAGTACCTGATCACGTCCTCTTAATGTGACTGCTGGCACCAATACCTGTACCTGTGGGCCGATGGACTGAGCGTTGAACGGATTGAATATTGAGCTATTCTTCAGCCGTTGGGCCATGTTCTTGGGAATGACATACTCGCCGGGTGTAAGCATGGCCGGCACGGAATCGCTGTTGCCAGTACCAGGCACAAAACCACCCTTAGACATTTTCAATACATTTCCAAATGCTTGCAAAAAACTGGTTTTCCCACCCGACAGGGCAGATAAGATTGCCGCCAAAACAATGGCTTTAGTGATCTCAACTGCGATTTGACGGAAAGTGTTTTTAAGAGTTTCGCCAAACGCCTCCATTCCATTCTCACCGCGCATAATCGCATCAACGAAACTTCCAAACGCATTACTCACCCCTTGGATGCCTTTTGCGGCCACTTCTGAAGCTGCTGCAAAAGATGACATAAATTCTTCCATTTGCTGTCCGCCAATACCATTTTTAGCAGCTTTTAAAAAGGCATTATCAAATATTTTTTTAAATTCTTCATCAAAGCCAGACCCGAGCCTCTTACCAATTTCAGAACCAATCTTCTTAAATGATTCATATTGTGAAATCAGCTCCTGATTGGCAGTGTTGGTGAGTAAAACAGGCTTGATCTTTATTTTCGAGCTGATTTCCTTTAAATCCGATATGCCTGTACCAAAGTTTGGCCTGGTCCCTGAAAGGTCAATGGGCTCAGTTTTGAGCCGGTAAATACCTTTTTGAAAGTTCTCCCACCACTCGCGGGCAACATCAATCGCCCCTTGGGTGTTTCCTTCTTTAAGTATCGCATCAAGCCCCTGGAAAATATCTTGGTTCTGCAGGGCAAATTCTTTGGCGATATCCAGCGCCTGCACAAATTCCTTTGATTTGGCTTTTACTTTTGAGGGATCGAATGAGAGGAATTTATCAAAGAAGTTTACCTCTGTTTTTATATTCTTTGGCTTTGGAAGCGCAGCACCGGGATCAAGTAATACGTCCGGTGTGGCCTCCGTAATGCTGGTTAGTTCGGTTGTCAGACGGCGGGCCCGTTCCAAAAGATCGTTTCGCTGCTTTTGGATATTTACACCTTCCTTGGACAAAGAATTTAATATGCCCTGCTGCTTATTGAAATCGTTTTGAATTTGCAAGCTCCTGCTGTCAACTGCTGCCATGCCTTTTGGGTCAAAATCTGGCTGGTTCGACAGATTCTCCCGGGCTTTTTGCACTAACCTAAGTTGCTTGGTCTGTTCTTTAAGATTGCTGTTCTGCTGTTCCTCCAAACCAAGAATTTGCCCCTGTATATCTGCTATTGCTTTTTCGGCTGCTTGGGCTCTGGCTTTCTGAAGGATGGCCTTAGTAAGACTATCATATGCGTTCTTAGCGCCTCCAACAAGTATGATTTCGTCGCGGATATTGCCGAAATATTTAGGGTATTGTTCTTGCAGTTCGTCAACTAACTCTTTTCTTTTGGCAAGAGGAATGTTTGCGTTTTGGGTAGCGGTGTATAGTGTTTTTAAGGCAACAAGTTCTTCCTGCGCATTCTGCGCCCCTTCAACCCTTGCTTTGCTGATGTCATCAAGTGAATCAATGTAATCCTGTAACGCTGCCTTTGCTTCTTTCAGCCGTTTGGTGTTCTCATTCGCTGCAGCACTTGCCCCACCCATGCCCCGTGTCCATGCACCAAATCCTACCTGTGCGAATGTCAGCGCCGCCACCACCCCTGTAAATGCAAGTCCAAGCGCACCAACCGAGGGAATGAGTTGAGTAAGGTTATTTTGAATGCCCTGAAATCCATAAGGAAGATCCTGAATAACACGGCCAAAATTGGTAAAGTCCTTGCCTGTTTTCCCTGCCTGTCCTCCGAGTTTAGCAAGTCCTTTTTGATATTCGTTGATTTGGATTTGCGTCTGCTTAAATACCTGAATATTGGTGGTCTCTTTGAGCTTCTTTTGAAGTCCTGCAAGTTCCGATTCAATCTGGTTGATTGATTTTACCAGGTTGCCATCGTCAGCTATGAACTTTATTTTAAGAGATTCCTCAGCCATTATTCATGTATTTTCTCCATGGTCTTGACCTTGCAGCCATTGCCAGCGGATCATCATCTTTTATTGTGTTGTCATCCCAATCGAAGGGCATGAACTTTTTAGGGGACGGTGGAAACTTCTTTGGATCACTGTTGCCGTACTTTGCGATGCAATAAGCCAAAAGCCTTGTCTTTTCGTATTCATCCTGCCGTTCCCGGTTCCTCGCCGCTATGTGCATGAGCAGGTCAGCGATCAGACAGTCATCTATCCTGCTGTTTTCAATTCCTGCGTTGATGCATTCAATTCTGAAGTCATACCAGGAGATGTTGCTTTTTTTTTCTCGTCATTTCCTGAAACCTCAATGCCCTGGTATTTGGGCACCACCGCCCGCCCGATGGCGTTAAGCAGCTCCATACCTTTTTCAGATGTAATGCCTCCTATTTCGTCAATCCAATCGGACGCGTCAAGGGCATTGTATGTGAATGGCTGTTTGTTTTTTAGTGCGTAGTGTTCTGCACCGCAAAGGATAAGGGATGTGATATGCTTAAATGAAAGCTCATTGGCTAACAGGTCCTGGAAGGCAGAAAACGAAAGGTTGCCGTTTAACTCGCAAAACCTTGAAATTGACCAATGCCCGAAGTACAGATGCACTTTTTTCCCGTTTGTGTTGATCGTATATGTTGTCATAATGAAGCAATTATGGTGTCAAGTCAAGCCCACCCTTCACTTCAATAGTGAAGTCTGCACGTACCAGGTCAGTATCGTTTGCTGTTTCGTTGTAGGACGAAAAGAAACCGGTACCTGCCCGGTAGTAATCTGCCGGTGTGGTTATATGAGCCATCTTAAACAAAAAGTCATCGCCGCTCTCAAACAGAGCAAGCAAAGCATCTGCGCTCATCTCATCGGATTCCGGCGCGCTGTTCGCGGCCAGGCTACCCGTGACCGTGTAGTTTGGTGAACCACCCGCTTTAACCGTTCCGCACTTTGTCGAAACAGAGTTAACATCGCGGGAGCCACTCAACCCGTTATCCACCGAGCAAACAACGGTTTTGTAGTCCGGTGTCTCGGTGTTTGTTGAAATGGAAAGAAGGACTTGCTTTCCATCTATGTTTAAAGCTGCGTCTGCCATTGTTTAGTTTTTAGTTATGACTGATTAATAAATTATATCGGAGTATAAGCCGGACAATTCGCTTTCCGCTTCCACTTCCTTCTGTGATATGATTAATTGAGGGGCGCTTCATCACTATGAGAAAATCTGCACCGCTCAATGTGTTGCTTCCAGGGTCCGGCATTAAAATATTATTCACCAGGTCACCAATCGCGTCAACGTGCTTCCTTACCGCGTCATGCTGCTCACTCACTACCTCGATCACCTGTGAAGCCGTTGCACCAAAAGCGTCCTTGCTTCCTCTGCTGTCATCCGAATAATCGCCGATGATGATCTGTCTTTCTGTGTTTACCCCTTCGTTCTCATACACTGGAATCGGATCGCCCAAATAGGTCACATTCCCGTTCAACAGCGTAAATATTTTTTCTCTCAGGTATGGTGCAGGATTCATCATTTCATTGCACGTTTGACAACTTGTTTCAGGTTTTGATTGATCTCGTTTTCAGCCCACGGCAGATGCTTAAAGAAGAATGGTCTCGCTGGCATCCCCCCCTCTTTTTTTATCCCTCTCCCTTTGAACTGTGCAGCGTAGGCCGCGAGTTCTGCAGGCACATTCACAAACTTGATGGTCCCAAACTCCACGTAAGCCGAATAGTGGGCGTTGCTCACTACCTCATAATTCATCTCGCTGATCCTTTTGAACGTGATGCCATTTTTAAGAACTCCCGTATCTACCGGCACATCAGCCACCGCCCTGTTCACGTATTCAACCGATAAGGCCGCGAGTTCACCGTCAACTTCTTTCACAATGTTCTGAGGTAATGACCCGAACTTCTTTATCAGCTTATCCAACCCCGTTACTTCTATTCTTATCCCTCCCGCCATCACTCACGGACTTTTGCAGTGAACCTTAGATATTGTTTACCCTGGCTGATTCTCTCGATCTCATGAATGGTGTAATCCTTTCCTTCGTACTCGATCAGCCATTCTTTTGTGATGGCCGCCTTTTCCTGGCTGTACCTCACGTAGAAATCAAGTGAACCAATTAACACGGTCGCCTGCTCAGTTGCCCGGTACTGGTTGAACTTTGCGATCTTGGCCCATGTGACTATTGCCGTGGTGTGGGATTGCTCCCTGCCACCTTCCTCATTCAAAGAGCTTGTGGGTTCCTTAAAAACCACCTTGTACCTGAAATCGCCCGCGTGAATTTCTACAGCCATACTTGACGGTATTTGGCTATTTTTCTTTCAATGTCTGCAGGTAGTCCGTGCTGATCTTTCTGGCTTCCCCTGTTCTCATACCGGTACGTTACCAGCATCATGATCGCTTCTTTCAAAGCCTGTGGAACCACGGGAGTGAGTGTAAACGAAACCAGGGATCTACCATAGGAACCAATTTTTAAAGTCCCATTGAAATAGTAGTCATCATCCGCGGTCAATACTTCGTTTTCCTCGCCATCTTCCACCCTGCTCACTTCCAGATCAGACACATGGCTTAGGCTCATCACCCAAGGAAACTGTCCTACCTGTTCACCCTCTTTTGTCGTGGTCACATGAAAGGAGACAGTAGCGGGAACCAATTTGATATTTAGCTCCTGCTCGATATCCTCCCTCGCCCCGGTAATCATAGAAGTCAGGAGGTCATTGTGATCATCATGATCAACCATTGCCCAAGCCTTTGCCTCATCCAAGGATACAGGCTCGGTAATTTCTTCGGCCTCACTGACCTCTATGTTTTGGAGTGTGATCATTCACCTTTCAATTCAGCGCGTTTCTTTTCAGCCGCGTCCAATACGGTTTTTCTTTCCTCATCCTTTTTTACAAGGGAATTGAGCTCGCGTAAGGATTCAGCGGCCTTGATCTGCTCAATGAGTTCGGCTGCTGTTGCCGGTCCCGCATCGCTGTTCTTTTCTTCAGCGCCCGGCCCTGCAGATGCGTTCTTCTCACTTTTCTTTACTGCTTCGTCCAGGGCCTTTTCAGCAATGCCACGGATTTTGAGACTGCTTGCCTGCCGGTCATCCACGTCAATGAAATCGCCTTTTTTGTGGCCTTCATAGTCTTTCAGAAGTTTCACCTTCATGACAATAAATTTTATGGTTGGGGAATTAGGGCAGCTTAATCATTAGTTGATGCGCTGCCCATGTTTATTACTAACCCTTATGCTTATGCTTCTTCTTCTTCAAGTGTACCGGAAACGATGGCGGCATTGTTAAAGCCGATCAGCGTTGCCCTTTCCTCGATACGCAGCATGATCTTGTTTTTCTTCGCGAGGGTGGCATCTTCAAAGATTCTCAGCTCAGGTGCCATCCGGCGAATAAACATCAGTGCGTTGCGGTCAAAGGCAACAAAGTTTCCTGCACCTACCTGTGTAGTGGTCACGGTGTTCAAGCCGCCGATGGTCAGTTTGCCATTTACAAAGCCAACGGAACCGGCAGGAAGATCATACTCACCGCTGCCTGCAGACTTGTTCAGCCCTATGGCTACCGCCTCGCGGGGCATCAGGATAACATCGGTGGGGTTATAGAAGTTTTCAGTATCTTCTACGATCTGGCCCCATGCAGCATCCAGTATCCTTTCAACCGGGACGGTCAATGCACCATCGTAAGCGGTTGCCAGGTCGAGAATACCAGAAACAGGGTTGGTATCGGAAGATCCGTTGAGGATAAAATTGTTCTCTGCTGCTTTCAATGACACCAGCATCTTCCTTTGGATGTAAGACAGCATGAAGTCCACATCATCCAAAGTCTCCCGGTCAATGATCACATAGCCGGCGATCCATTTGAAGTATGCCTGCGCTGTGGTCAGGTCAAAGTCCATCTGCGCTTTGTCCGCTGTCGGATCAGTCCAGAGTGCTGCTGCACCTTCGCCGCCGTTCTCCTTTGGATAGAGAACCGATTTGCCAGTACCGGCACCATTGGGTATAATATCAGACAGCCATACGCGGTTGTATGGTGTTTCGATCAGCTGGTTCCTGCGGTCTGTGGTGTATTGAGCAATGTTTGTGAAGTTGGCAGCGGACATATCGCCCACGGCTTTCACTTCTTGGATGTTCTCATCTTCAAAACCTTTCAGGCGGATCGCCATTGAGCCCTGGCCCCTTCTGTGACCTTTGATGGCATCAATGTTCGCTTCGATGGTTTCGGTAAGGATTTCGTTGAAGGTTTTTTCAGCCTGTGGCTGGCCGTTACCGAATGCTTTGACTGTTGCCAGTTGCTGCTTTACTTCAGTTACCTCGTCAGAGGCTTTCTGTGCTGCCGCCTTTGCTTCCCCTACACGGGTGTCCAGGTCGGAAATATCTTTTTTGAGGTCGGTTTTTGTGTCGTCGATCGCTTTTTGGTGAGCGGTCTTAACAGCCTCGATTTGTTCAGTTGTTGCTTTGTGGTTTTTTTCGATTGCTTCGATGATTGCTCCACCTTTTGTATCTGTTGGAGCAGGGTCAAGATAACGCCATGCGAGATAATTGTGTTTCATAATGCACCTGTCTTTTTAAGTGTAAATGATTTAAATGCAGGAGGGTTAATATTTCCTCCGTAGGTAAATCATCGCTCTTAACTCCCTTTTGCGGGTCAGGTGCAGTTGTTGATCCTGCGGGCTGAGTGCTACTTGCAGAGAGATCGATAATATGTTGTTCAAGTTGTTTAAAGTGTAATTCGAGCATTTCATAAACTTCCTCCTGCTCGTATTTCCCATTGCGGAGGGCTTTCAACACACCGTCCATTTTTTCAATGGCCTGTTCTTTACTCATGGCTTTGACTGATTCAACCAAAGCCTGAGAATTTGCGCCAAATGTTACTGTTGAGCCTTCCCAGAGTTTCAGTTCATGAAGTTCTTTAACCGGGACCTTGCGCCCCCAACGCTCAATGGTCATAGTATCATGGTCGCGGCTTTTTATTACCTCGTACCCTATACTGTGTTCCTCTAAAACGCCATCCTGGTATAACAGGATAACATCTTTGCCGTATGATGTTTGTGAAATTTTGCTCTCGAAATAAAGCCCCTTGTTATCTTCCCTCACCACGAGCCGGTCATCTTTTGTTCCAGCAAGCGGTTCGTAGGAACGGTGCTGGTTTAGATGCTTGATCCGTTTGTAGTTGTTGTTGAGTGATCTTCTGAACGCCCCTGGCATAATCATATCACCGTCTGAATCTACATTACCGAAGATGGAGAAGTAACCAGTAACAGTGCCGGTTTTTACATCAACGTCTTTAATGACGCCGGAAATAGAACTATTGGAAACGTTCTTGTATAACACGGAATTAAAGTTATCCCGCTATTATGGATGTCTATGATAAGTTTTCTGCAAATATTTTTTAGTCCACCCCGATATGGATGTTTGACTTTAAGATTGCAGCGATTTGGGAAGGTGAATAAGACTGAGGGCGGCGAAGTGGAATGACCGTTGCCTGGTTCTGATCGCGCATGATCAACCGCCCCTGTGCATCACGTTTAGGGATATGAGTGATTCGGCACCTGCAGTTTACCGTGTTGGCAGCGGAGGCGTTTGGATCGACGGGATAAAGCATTTCTTCAAACTGTCCGGTAGGTTTATCGCCTTTGTAAATGGGTACTCTGAAATACCCGTTTTCGTCAACTATATGGCCATTGATGAAATTATGGGAGTGTCTTGTGCGGTGGTCGCGGGCAGCACTCCATTTTTTATCTACCTCAAATGGTAAATCTCTCGCTGCGGTGGCATGGCCCACATTGGCGGCGCGGATGATCTCTGTACGGGCGATCACCCTTGCACGGGCTACGATCAACCCTTCCTGCCGTAACAGTGTCACCACCTGGTCAATATCTAATCCTTCCTCGATCGCCTTGTCCAAAATTTTCAGGATATCATTTCGCATGGTATCGGTGATGTCCTGAACAAAACCGAGGGCATGAAACTGAAGATAGTTGATGACATCGCGGATCCATCTTTCGTTACGTCCGAATCCCGCTTTCTTCTCTGTTTCTTTAATGAACCTCTGAACCTCTGAATAGGTGAGCCGTGCGCCCATTAGCCCGGCTGTCTTGTAGATGGAGGTAACTAAGGGTGTGAGGTGGTCAGCAATGGATATTTTCTGAAGATTGCCCCTTGCCTCGCTGATACCACTTGCTTTCAGGTCAGCAATGAAGGAATTGCGGAAAGCCTTTATAATCCTGATCACCTTTGGGGTGAAGGCTTTTTCGAGTGCTGTCGTGCGCTGGTAGAAGGTGCGGTTATTGGGCATGATCCAATTTACAATTTTCAACTGTTAATACTTTCCCCCATCCCTGCTAAATATTTCTTCATCCTCGCCTCCCTTGCTTTTTTCTTCATCTCCCTTTCGAGGCGGCAGTCTTTGACATAGGTGGGGAAGTCCTGCCATGCCATCAGCGCCGCTTCCAGCTCCTTTCCTGAGTAGGTCAGGCGGATGAGGCGGAGAAGGGATTTATCTTCGCTCTGCATCTTCTATTTCCCTAAACCGAACCAACTCACGCTCCATGTCTTCTTTGTCTTTTACTATGTTGCAGGCGCAGATTGCGACAACGATATTTGGTTCATCAACGCTGTCAGTAATTCTAAGTTTGATATTACCTCCTACCAAGTGCCCATCCTTTGTGTAAAACTTCATGAAACCATCTTCGTCAAGAAGCACAAACGGAAATCCGGGTTGATTGTATTTATGTGCCATACATCATTCATTTAAAAGTTCAATCTCCCTGTGAAGGCCACCGCCCATGTCAGCGTTCAGTTGTTCAAGGGGGATGAGGCCAGCCGGGACATAAATTTTATCCATCAGCGGGTCGGTGCTGCGGTCATAACCTATGTATTCAAGAACCTGGTTGGGTGTCAGCTGCCACAGCTTAGCCAGCGTTTCAGCCTGTGTTTTGAGATCCTCTGCAAGCTCCGGCAAAGCCATTACGTCACAGTCTATCACATCCCTTTCCCTGTCGAGCGAGAACTCTTTTATCAGCCTTGCGTTCAGTTCATCCCTCAGTCCATAGGCTGCCACCGCGATATTGTCATAGACAAAATCCCTTTTGTACTGCTTACGGTTTTCGTAGCTGTCTGCATTGCCGAACAGTTGCCATGGTACATCATAGATGTTGCAGAGCCCCTTAAATTGTACGTCCGATTGTTCCAATAGCTTCAACTGCCCCGCATCAAGGCCAAACTGAAAATAATTGAGATCGCCTGTCAGGTACGCTATCTGCCCCGCGAGGTCTGAATCGTTCACGATCAGGTTGAATTGCTGCCTCATGGTGGTCGCCTGCGCTGCTGTGGGGTAATCCCTCACACTCTTGTCAAACACCAGCCCCGCTGCGCCCTGGTTCTTGTTCATGGCGATCAGCCTTTCCGCTCCTTCATTGGATGACTGTAAAAGAAGCAACCCTGCATCAAGTGGGCTTTGTCCTCTCAAATGGTTCAATAGTTCATCCGGCTGGCAGTAATTGGCGAACTTCCACATGATGATATTTTCCTTTGGCACCGGTACGCTTCGGGCTGAGAACAGTAGCCGGTACTGCGATATATCCCAAATGTTTTCACCTTTGACCACACCGAGGTTAGACTTTGGTATAATGATCATTTCCGTTGGCCTGTCGCCGTCCCCTTTTGGGAGCCAGATATTACCCTCGCCGGTCAGTAGTTTAAATCCGTATAGCTGCTCCATGAATGATGCCCCGCTTTGGTTACGGTTGGCTTTCTTCAGTAGTTTAGAGACAGGGGAATCCACGGCCACCTGGTCAACCGATTTTGTACGCATCTTCCTCGCCTCGATCATTGCCTTTGGGTCTGATAGCCTTTCTTTTGTCAGCGGTATGTATTCCTCAAACCAGGTCTTTCTTTCCGAGGTTTTGATTTTATAGTGATACCAAGGGATTTGCGAAAACTTCTTGGCGCACTTGCTCACGATGGAATACACCCAGGCGTTCTTATTATAGCCCTTGTTTATGTAGGTGAGATCGTTGCTATATGGGTAGATGGTTACGCCGTTATTGAAACCTACGGTGCCCGTCCTTGGAAGTGGATCGACCACCGTGGGAAACAGCGCTGCCTTCAGCCGTTGGTATAAATTAGGTTGTTTCATAATTGTATTACCTCGCCGCCCACTCCGAGGGCCCAGCGGCGTTGAATGGGCTTAGTAAGATGTGTGAATATTGCATAGCGTAGGGCATCGCACCCATGATCCTCGCTTTTTACCGGCTCCTCCATTACCTGATCATTCTTGTCTTTGCGCCACTTGTACCCCTGCAGTTCACGGATAAGGTTTACGCTGCCATGCTTCACATAGAGCGGGTATGACTTCACCCCCACGATCCCGGCCCATACGTCCTTATCTGATGGCAGGATATTAATGCCCGCCCTGTATATTTCCTCGATGGTCTTGGGCTCTGCGGCATCTGCGTAAATCGGTGTTCTCCCTGGTACTATCTGTTTGATCCGGCTAATGAGGTCAGGTACAGTAAGGGAGGACTGGTATAACACTTCCTCAGCATAGTTTGAGCCTTCATAGTGAGTGATCTTGACCATAGCCGAAGGGTTGGTGTATCCAAAGTCAAGACCGTAGAACACATCCCCGCCTGCAGGGTCTTTATCGTAGTATTTCCATTGGGTGTAAATAAGCTCCTTCGCCGCACCCCTTTCTCCCAAACCATACACCTTCCACATGAAGTCATCGGGTAATTCCCTGAATTTCTCAATGTATTCTATCTGTTCCCGGCTCAGGTTATGGATATTGTCCTTGTAGGTGGAGTGGATTCTTTTGTTCTTTGGATCATCAGCTACTTCGTAAACCCATGAATTGAAGTCGGCAGGGTTCCAGTCTAAAAAGATTTGCCCTGTTGTTCTCATGGCTAACTGATCGAACAGGGGCTTTGATATTAAGTTGGCCTCATTGACAAATAAAATGTCCCTTCCCGGTCCCCTGGCTTTACCCTCATCTTCCAGGCCGAATAACTCGATGTATGAACCGTTCTTGAAGGTGTAAACAAAGTCGGTGGCCTTCCATTGGTTCTCATCCCATTTGCCCACCTGTAGCATGATCTCTTTAAAATCCCTGAAAGCGCCCCGTTTGATATGGGGTAGTGAGTGAGAAACGATTGATACCCTTAACCCTTTTTTTTGGGTTGCCAGCATGATAAGAAGCTGTATGATGGAATAGGACTTGGAGGACCTTGAACCTCCTTCGTTGCAGATGATAGGGAATCCTTCCTGGTAGGCTGCATAGTTCTTAACGAAAACCGGCGTAGTGTTAGCCTTGACCATTCAGGATATGTTTTAAGAATCGCTCATCAAGGGTGAATGTTATCGGTTGTTCCTCGTCGCCTGTTAGAACTACGGTATCCTTTGGCTTTCCTACCACATAGGCCAGGTAGGTTTTGATGGCATCCATGTCGCCCTTATTGGCAAGTTCGGTCAGCTTTTGAAATACCTGGATGGTGGCTTGCTTGTCTGCAGCCTCTCTTATCCAAACTTTGATCTTGCTTTCACCTCTTGGTGCTGCCTTTGCTCTGGCTGCCTTTGCGCTTTCACTATCGAACAGTTTGGGCATGGTAATACATAGTCATTTTGACCTCAACTTTAAAATTACCCTGTCCTATCCACCTTGTCTGATAAGTTTTCTGCATTTATTTTCAGGATACCGTGTTCAAAGCCCCATGCCACCAATGAAGGGCTGTTGGTGGTCCCTGTTTTTTGGTACAGGCGGTTGATGATGATATGGGTGTACCGCGTTGATGTTGATATTCTCCGGGCGATCTGCTGCACGGTCAATCCCTGCCGCTTCAGGATGATGATCTCTCTTTCTTTTTGGGTTAATGCTGTCACGAGGATATTATTTTATCGTTAATGAGAATTGTTGATATCTCCTTTGCCGCCTGAAGGGAATGGGTCTTGGTGATGTAGTCGCCATGCCAGTACAGGGAATAGATATTGCCGGTATGGATTTCAAAGCCGAACTGATCACCGTAACCTCTGCCGGTCCAGGTCCAGTTCTGCTTCATGGGATCTTTTAGAAGCTGAGGGTTGATATTTCGCTTTTTGGCTTTCACTCTACTTTCACTTTACCCTTTAAAATACCCGTAAGGGCCTTTATTCCTTTTATGCAGTTGCTTTTACGGGTGTATGTCTCGGAGGTAGCCAGTACCTGTCCGTTCTTGGCTATTACTATGAAGTAATACTTACTGTCTGAGGATAAGATCACTCTGATTGTTCTTCTCATAAAATGTTTTT
>Ga0196976_1000201_pt1 | contig 40326 bp, 37 predicted proteins | sample S3v_513CmetaG_FD_148644 | JGI IMG/M metagenome (GOLD analysis project Ga0196976, IMG submission 148644) | Soil microbial communities from Anza Borrego desert, Southern California, United States - S3+v_5-13C | ecosystem: Environmental > Terrestrial > Soil > Desert | place: USA: California... | reverse complement strand
TCTGTCATGAGAGCGACCACAGCCTGCGTTGAGTCATGATCAGACTTCCTCCATTACTTGTTGGTGGCTGTGGAGGCGTGAGCTCCGTCATTGCACGATGCCATCCTGCATAATGCGCAACTCCGAACGCATGCTCGGCCCTGGTAAGCGTCTTGGCCCGTACGAGATCGTTTCGCGCATCGGCGGAGGCGGCATGGGCGAGGTTTTCAAGGCGCGCGACACCCGGCTCGACCGGAGTGTCGCCGTCAAGGTGCTCCCGGCGGAGTTCGCGTGGAATGCGCAATTGAAGCTCCGCTTCGAGCGCGAGGCGAAAACGATCTCGCAGTTTGCGCATACCCACATCTGCACGCTCTACGACGTCGGAAGCGAGGACGGCGTCGACTACCTCGTCATGGAGTACCTCGAGGGAGAGACGCTGGCGGAGCGGCTGGAGAGAGGTCCGCTCGCGATCGATCAGGTTCTCCGCTACGGCATCGAGATCGCCGATGCACTCGAGCGCGCCCACAGGTCGGGGATCGTTCATCGCGATCTGAAGCCCGCCAACATCATGCTCACGCGCGGCGGCGCGAAGCTGCTCGACTTCGGATTGGCGAAGGAAGCCGGCATCGGAGCTCCGATCTCGCCGTCGGTTTCGACGGAGGAGAAACCGCTGACCGGGGAAGGGATGATCGTCGGGACCTTCCAGTACATGGCGCCCGAGCAACTCGAGGGGAGCGCCGTCGACGCGCGCATCGACATCTTCGCCCTCGGCGCTGTGCTCTACGAGATGGCCACCGCTCGCCATGCCTTTCCGGCGCGATCGAGGGCAAGTCTCATCGCCGCGATTCTCACGACGCAGCCGCCTTCGATCATGGAGAGCCAGCCCGCATCGCCGCCAGCTCTGGACCGCATCATCCGCACGTGCCTTCAGAAAGAGCCGGACGAGCGTTTCCAGAGCGCGCACGACGTGCGGCTGGCGATGCAGTGGATCGGCGACGCCGCTCCGGCGGCCGCAGCGCAATCGACGAGACGCGGCATACCCGCCGTTGTCGCCGGTGTGCTGCTCGTGGTCGTGACCGTCATCGCGGTTTCGCTCTTCGTCCAGGAGCGGTTCCGCCGGCCGGAACGAAGGGTCGTTCGCGCTTCGATCGCTCCGCCGGACGCGGTGACGCTGGCGTACGACGCACCGCCGGAATTGTCGCCCGATGGCACGCAGATCGTGTTTGGTACGAGCTCCGCGACTTTATCGGGTGCGGAGCAGTTGTGGATCCGCGCTCTCGACTCGACGGCCGCTCGCCGGCTCGCGGGGGCGGAAAAGGGGACGTACCCGTTCTGGTCTCCGGATGGAAAACAGATCGCGTTCTTCGCGGACGGCAAGCTGAAGAAGATCGATGTCAGCGGAGGGCCAGCGACGGTGATCTGCGACGCATTACGACGTCACGTACACCGATCTCGAGCGGGTGCGGCTGCGTGATTGACGCTCCGCGAAATGGCGTGCTGGTGCTCGCCGCCAATCGCGCCGCGCGTTCGCGGTCCGCGGCACTGTGTTCGAGCCAGGCCCGCGGCGGACCAGATCCAGGCCGCGCTCAATGCAGGAGAAACGCTGTCGCCCGAGATGCTCACCGCCCGCCGGAGAGAACGGAGAGCTCAAACCCGCCATCGCATGGCCGCTGATGCTGGCCACCCTCCTGCTGCTGATTACCGCCTATGTCCTGACGTCACGAATCAATCTTACCGCGTGGGGTGGCGACGTGGCAGGCGTGACCTGTCTTAGCGTTCATGATCTTGTTTCCTCTGTTCCACCCCTGCAAACGCACACCTCGCCGGGGTCTTACAGCAGCAGCTCCGCCCCCCCCGCCGCAGCTGGCGCTGCGGCAATCGAGAGCGCGAGCTGGCGCTCGCGCACTCCAGATCAGTTGGCTGTAAACGTCGTCCGGTCCACTCCTCCACCCACCGTCCCCGGCGGGTTGCGGTACGTCTTCGTCACGCCGCGCTGCGTGTCCGTCACCGTCACGGTGTACTCGAGGTCCGTCAGGCCGCCGTAGTAGATGTCGAAGCGGTTCAGGCCGAAGGGGCGCGCGTCCTGGATGCGCACCACCACCTCGATCGCCTCCGGCGCGCTGATGCCGAAGATGGCCACGTCGGGGTTCTGCGCCCCCTCGCGCAGCTTCTTCGCCAGGAAGCTGCCCGGCTGCGGCGGATTGGCGAACTGATTGACGAACGCGATCGACACGCGGAACCGCCCGTTGCTCAGGCATGCCTCCGTCGCGCTCGGCGTGCACGTCGGCTGCGAGATGCCGCACGCCAGCGCCAGCGTGTATCGGCCGCTCTTGCCCGGCGTGTTCGGCCCGACGTAGAACTCGTGGTGTCCCGTCACCTCGGCCACGAAGCTCACTGTGACCGCGCCGCGCGACGTCGTCCCCATCCCCTGCACGAGGTAATAGTCGATCTCGGCCCGCGAGACGCCGATCTCCGGGATGAAATCGTCCAGGGCGGTGAGCGTGGCCTGGTAGGACTGGCCGGCCGTCAGGAAGATGCGGTGGACGTTGTAGTAGTACCCCTCGTCCGTGCAGCCGAAGATGTTCACTTCGTCCGCTACGGTCACGCCGCAGCCGCCGGTATCGTGGTAGCGGCACTCGTGGTCCTGCGACACCAGCTTGCGACCCGGTGCTGCCGCGGCGACCTCAAGGGAAAGAGCGAACAGCAACACAGCGATCGATGTGCGCATGAGACGCACATCGATGCCACGCCCGTGCCGGTCCGGTTGCTGGTTGCTGGTTTTCCCCCGCCCGCGCACCCGTTGCTGCCCAGGCGCTGCATGAATGAGCAACGGGTGTGCGGGAGGTGGAAAACCAGCAACCAGCAACACTCAACTAGTTCGCCGTGAACGTCGTCCGGTCCACCCCTCCACCCACCGTGCCCGGCGGATTCCGATACGTTTTCGTCACACCGCGGATCGTGTCCGTGACGGTCACCGTGTACTCGAGGTCGGTCAGCCCGCCGTAATAGACGTCGAAGCGGTTGAAGCCGAACGGCCGCGTGTCCTGGATGCGCACCACCACCTCGATCAGCGCGGCGTTGGTGATGCCGAAGATGGCCAGGTCGGGGTTGTCGGGGATGTCGCGCAGCTTGCCGGCCAGGAAGTTCCCCGGTGCCGGCGGGTTGGCGAACTGGTTCACGAACGCCACCGAGACGCGGAAGCGCCCGTTGAGCAGGCATGCTTCCGTCGGCGTGGTCGTGCACGTCGGCGGCGTGGCGTCGCAGACGAGCGAGAACTGGTACGCGCCGAGGGTGTTCTTCGTGTTCGCCCCGACGTGGAACTCGTGATAGCCGCTCACCTCGGCGGTGAACGTCGCCACGGCCGTGCCGCCCGCGGGGCCGACGGCCTGCACGATGAACGTGTCCAGGTCCGGTCGGGTGATGCCGAGCTCGGGGACGAAGTCGCCGCGCAGCCGCGCCTGGTACGTCCGTCCCGCATCGAGGAAGATCCGGTGGATGTTGTAGTAATAGCCGTCGACCACGCAGCCGGTCTCGGTCACGATGTCGGTGACGGTCAGGTCGCAGCCGCCGGTGTCGCGGAAGACGCACTCATGCGACTGGGCGGCCGGCTTGCGCACGGGCTCGGCGGCGGTGGCGGAGAGAGCGAAGAGGCAAACAGCGATGAGGGCTCGCATGCAGGAGAGACCTTGCGACGGTAATGCCCGTCACGAGGCCGGCACTTGACCCTGCTCGCCGCGCCCCGTAGACTCTGCCACGCAACTGAGACTCAGTCTCAAGTCGGAGAGCATGGCCCACAACGTCGATCGAGAAGTGCAGCGCTTCCAGGACTTCCTGCAGGGACAGGGGCTGAAGCTGACCAGCGAGCGCACCGCGCTCGTGCGCGAGATCTTCTCCACCCACTACCACTTCGAAGCCGACGAGCTGCTCTTCAAGATGAAAGAGAAGAACGTCAAGATCTCGCGGGCCACCGTCTACCGCACGCTGGAACTGCTGGTGAAGTCGGGACTCGTGCGCCGCGTGCACCTCGGCGAGGACCACTATCACTACGAGCACGTCAGCGGGAATTCGCACCACGACCATCTCATCTGCACCATCTGCGGCGGCGTGATCGAGTTCCACGACGAGGAGCTCGAGCGGCTGCAGCTGGCCATCTGCGAGAAGAAGAAGTTCACCCCCACCTTTCACAACCTCCAGATCCTCGGCGTCTGTGATGCCTGCCGCCGCAAGGGTCAGCAGCCCGACGCGCCGGATCGTGTGCGCATGATCCAGCAGACCAGACTCAGAAAGTGACCTCATGATCCAGGCCCTGATCATCGTCTTCCGCGAAGGTTTCGAGGCGTTCCTCACCGTCGCCATCATCACCGCGTACCTCAAGAAAACCGGCCGCAACGCCCTCCGCCCCGCGGTCTGGGCGGGGATCGCCGCGTCGGTCGTGGCCAGCGCGGCCCTCGGCTACTGGCTGACCACCATCAGCAACCAGCCGCTGTGGGAAGGAATCCTGGCCCTGGTCGCGGCCGTGCTCGTGACCAGCTTCGTCATTCACATCTGGCGCGTCGCGCCGACGATGAAGCGGGACATGGAAGCGCGCCTCGAGCAGCGCGCCAGCAGCAGGTGGGCCTGGCTGGGCGTCTTCGGCTTCACCCTGCTGATGATCACGCGCGAGGGGATGGAGACGGCGCTGATGCTGATCCAGGTCGGCAACATGCCGCGCTTCTGGCTCGGCTGCGCCCTCGGCCTCGCCGCCGCGGCCTTCATGTCGTGGCTCTGGGCGCAGTACGGGCACCGCATCAACGTGAAACGCTTCTTCCAGGTCACCGGACTGTTCCTGCTGCTGTTCACGGTGCAGATCCTCTTCTACGCCATCCACGAGTTCTCGGAGGCCGAGATCCTCCCGAACAGCGAGGCCATTCACGCCGCCACGGAGCCCTACTCGGCGGACGGCCGCTGGAGCATGCACATCATGTTCGGCATGGTGGCGGTCTGCGCCCTCTGGCTGGCCGTGATGACGCTCAAAGACAGGATGCGCCAGCGCGCGGTCGAGGCATGACCGCCGCGGCGCTGCTCCTCGCCGCAGTCGTCCGCGCGCAGTACCTGATGGGGACGACGTGCGAGATCTCCGCGCAAGCGGAGCCGCAGGTCGAAGCCGCATTCGCCGAGGCGAAAAGGATCGAACAGATGCTCTCGACGTGGATCGGCGACAGTGAGCTGATCCGGGTGAACCGCGGCGCGGAGCCCGGCCCCGAGCTGCGCACGCTGCTCGACCGCGCCACGGAATGGTCGCGGAAGACCGGCGGCGCCTTCGATCCGCGCTGGCGCGAGAAGGTCCACGGCGAGAAGGGATACGAGGCCGGCGCGTTCGGCAAAGGCTACGCGCTCGACCGCATGCTCGCCCTCACCAGCGGCGAGGCCACCATCGACTTCGGCGGCCAGCTCATCGTGCGCGGCTCGCGCGAGGTGGCCATCGCCGATCCGCGCGACCGCACCAGGCCGGTCCTCGCGCTGACCCTCGCCGACGCGTCGCTCTCCACGAGCGGCAACTCCGAACAACCGGGACACATCTTCGATCCGCGCACCGGCAAGTCGCTGGCCGGCCGCGGCTCGGTATCCGTCATCGCCGGCGACGCGATGGCGGCGGACATCCTGTCCACCGCTCTTTTCGTCATGGGTGAGGAGGACGGCCTCCGCTGGGCGGACGCGCACGGCGTGGCGGCCATCTTCATCACCGAGTCGAACACGGTCCGGCGCTCCGCGCGCGCGCCGCGCGTCAGGCTGTTGGACCGCCACTACACGATCGAGGATTGAACATGTTGAAGCGAATGATCGTCACTCTTTTCGCGCTTGCCCTGACGGCGAGCGCCTTCGCCCAGGAAGCCTCCGACCTCGAGCGCCGCCTCCGCGCGCTCGAAGAAGCGATCGCCAAACTGCAGCCCTCCGCCGAGGTCAGCGAGCTGCGCCGCCAGATCGAAGTGCTCTCGCAGGAAGTGGAGGCGCTCAAGACGCGCCAGACCGAGCCCACCGTCGAAACCGCCGCCGACACCGAACAGTACGGCCTCGGCGCCGCCGCCTCGAAGGTCTACCGCGTCGACCACGGCATCTCCTTCGGCGGCTACGGCGAGATGCTCTACGAGAACTTCTCCGGCTCCAACGACGCTGGCACCCGCACCACCACCAAGGACCGCTTCGACATGCTGCGCGGCGTCCTCTACACCGGCTACAAGTACAACGACCGCGTGCTCTTCAACTCCGAGATCGAGTTCGAGCACGGCAACACGGCCCTCGGCGGCGAGGCCTCGGTGGAGTTCGCGTACCTCGACTTCATGGCCACCAAGAACGTCGGCGTGCGCACGGGCCTCCTGCTCATCCCGATGGGCCTCGTGAACGAGATGCACGAGCCGACCACGTACCTCACCGCGCGCCGCTCGACGGTGGAGAACGCCATCATCCCCACCACGTGGCGCGAGATGGGCGCGGGCGTGTTCGGCGAGCACGGCCCCGTCTCCTGGCGCGCGTACGCGGTGAACAGCATCCGCGGCGACCGCTTCACCGCCGGCGGCGTGCGCGGCGGACGGCAGAAGGGCGCCAACTCGCAGATCGAGGACATCGCCCTCACTGGCCGCCTCGACTACGAGCCGCTCGAGGGGGCGCTCGTCGGCGCCTCGTTCTTCACCGGCAACACCGGCCAGGGGAACGTGGTGAACGGCGAGACGGTCGAGGGCAACCTGACCATCTTCGACCTGCACGGCGAGGCCAGGTTCCGCGGCGCCACGATCCGCGCGCTGTGGGCGCAGGCCACGCTCGACGACGTCGCGCAGCTCAACGCCCTCGCCGGCGGCCTGACCGGCAACCGCTCCATCGGCGAGGAGCTGGGCGGCTGGTACGTCGAGGCGGGCTACGACGTCTCGTCGCTCCTGCCGCGCTTCGGCGAGAGCTCGCTGACGCCGTACTTCCGCTACGAGCAGCTCGACACGCAGCGCAGCGTCCCCGCCGGCTTCGCGCGCAACCCCGCCTCCGAGCAGAACATCTTCACCATCGGCCTGCAGTTCCGCCCCGTCCCGCAGACGGTGATCAAGGCCGACTGGCAGAACAGCGACAACGAGGCCGGCACAGGACTCGACCAGTGGAACATCGGCATCGGCTACATCTTCTAGCTATGGAGTGCGGCAACGCCAGTTGCCGCTCTCTTTTGCGGCAGCGCAAGCTGCCGCAGCTCGCGCTGCGGCTATGGATAGCGGCGACTTGCGTCGCCGCACTCCAAGTGCACGCCCGCGTCTTCATGACCCAACAACAGGCCCTGGCGACCGCCTTTCCGAAAGGCGCCACCCGCCAGGTCCACTTCCTCACCCCCGAGCAACTCAACGCCGCGCGGAAGGACAGCGGCCTCGAATTCACCGACCGCATGATCGTGCGCTACGCCGCCCCCAGCGGCTACGCGTACTTTGACACCCACCGCGTGCGCACGCTCCCCGAGACGGTGATGATCCTGGTCACGCCGGACGGAAAGATCGCCCGCATCGAGATCCTCTCCTTCGACGAGCCGCCGGAGTACCTCCCGAAGGAGCGCTGGATTGACCAGTTCGACGGGCGGAAGCTCGACGAAGACCTCTCGCTCAAGCGCAAGATCCGCCCCCTCTCCGGCGCGAGCCTCTCCGCGCGCGCCATCACCAACGCCTCGCGCAAAGTGCTCGCGCTGCACAAGGTGCTCGGGGTGAAGTGAGCAAGCTCCAGCTCCTCTGGCTGCACCTCACGGTCGCGCTGACGGCGATCACGGGAATCGTGTTCGCCGTCATGAAGTACCTGCTGCAATCCGACGACGAGTTCTCCGTCGTCAATCACCCGCTGCAGCCGTGGATGCTGGCCGCGCACGTCGTCGCTGCGCCGGCCGTGCTCTTCCTCCTCGGCTGGGTGTTCTCGAATCACATGCTGCCGAAGTGGCGCTTCGGCGACGGCCGCAACCAGCGCACCGGCCTGGCCGCGATGTGGCTCATCGCACCGATGGCGCTGAGCGGCTACCTGCTCCAGGTCTCGGTGAACGAGACGCTGCGCGAGGCGATGGCGTGGGCGCACGGCATCACCTCGGCGGTCTTCGTCATTGCGTACCTGATCCACCTGGTAATCGGCCGTTTAATCGATAGACCAAGCGCTGCAGCCGAGTGAGCGTGCGGTCCTTGCCGAGGACCACCATCACATCGAAGATCCCCGGCGAGGCACCGCGTCCGGTCAGCGCCAGCCGGAGCGGGTGAATGAGCTTGGCCGCGCTCACGCCCTTCGCTTCCGCCAGCCCGCGCAGCGCTGCCTCGGTGGTCGTGACGTCGAACGGCTCCGTCTTCTCCAGCACGTCGTACAGCTCGCTCATGCGCGCGGCGAGATCGTCGCCCTTGAGATGCTTCTTCGCCGCTTCCTCTTCGTAGGCCAGCGCGCCGTCGTCGACGAGATACGCCTCGAGCTGCGCCGCGATCTCCTTCAGCGTCCGGCCGCGCCCCTTGTTCAACTCGATCGCGCCGCGCAGCTCGGCCAGGTTCGTGTCGCCGGGAAGGAACGGCGCGAGGTGCGGATAGATCTCGTCCGCGGACATGCGCATCAGGTACTGCCCGTTCATCCAGAGCAGCTTCTCCGGGTCGAACACCGCCGGCGCCTTGTTGACGTCCGAGAGGTCGAAGACCTCCGCCGCCTCGTCCGGCGAGATCAGCTCGCGGTCGCCGCCGGGATTCCACCCCAGGAGCGTGAGGAAGTTGAAGAGCGCCTGCGGCACGATGCCCATGTCGCGGTACTCCTCGGCGGACGTGGCGCCGGTGCGCTTGGAGAGCCGCTTGCGGTCGCTGCCGAGGATCAGCGGCAGGTGCGCGAACACCGGCTCCTGCGCCCCGAACGCGCGAAAGAGGAGGATGTGCTTCGGCGTGTTGGAGAGGTGATCGTCGCCGCGGGCGACGTGCGTGATCTCCATGTCCACGTCATCGACCACCACGCTGAGGTGGTAGGTGGGATTGCCGTCCGAGCGGAGGAGCACGAAGTCGTCGATCAGGTCGCCCTCGAACTGCACGTCGCCCCGGATGAGATCGTGGAACTCGATCGTGCCGGGATGGACCTTGAAGCGGATCACGTGCGGGGCGTCGTCGTGCTGCGGGTCGCCCGACTCCGCGCGCCGGCGGCAGCGTCCCGAGTAGCGGTAGTTGTCTCCCTGCGCCTCGGCCGCGGTGCGCTCCGACTCCAGCTCCTCGACCGTGCAGTAACAACGGTAGGCCTTCGCGCTCGCCACCAGCTCCTCGGCCCGCTCGCGGTAGCGGTCGAGGCGGTCGCTCTGGTAGACCGGCCCCTCGTCCCACGCCACGCCGAGCCACTGCAGCGACTGCAGGATCTGTTCGGCGTGATGCTGCCGCGAGCGCTCGACATCCGTGTCCTCGATGCGCAGCAGCATCCGCCCCCCGTGCCGGCGCGCGTGGAGCAGGTTGAAGATGGCCGTCCGCGCACCGCCGACGTGCAGAAAGCCGGTGGGGGAGGGAGCGAATCGGAGCTTCATCGGGCGCGGAGTCTATACAATCGCTCACATGCGCGACCAGCGCGGCTTTTCGATCCGCGGGGACCGCGGATTTTCTCTCGTCGAGATCCTCGTCGCCATTCTCATCCTGACCCTGGTGATCACGTTCTCGCTGGCGGCCTTCGTCGAGCGCAAGAGCCGCCTGCAGCAGGCGAGCGAGATCGTGCTGGCCTATCAGGCGCTGGCGAACGAGGCCGAGTACCGCCGGCGGATCTCGTTCGCCGCGCTGGAAGGTGCCGAGCCGGAGTTCCTGAGCGACACCACCATCCTCCGGCCGCTCCAGCCGTTCTCCACCATCGTCTCCGTGACGCAGGGAAAGCCCGGCGTGAAGAACGTGCTCATGACCATCCGCTGGCGCAACGGCGAGCGGCAGGCGAAGCTCGAGCTCGTGCGCGCCGACACCGGGGGGAGCAACCTGTGGTGACGACACGTAGGACGGGCTTCAGCCCGTCGATGCGCGGCTACACCCTCCTGGAAGTGGTCGTGGCCATGGCCGTCTTCGGCATCTTCCTGATGATCCTGGCCCAGCTCACCTCCGAAATGCGCGATCAGGAGAAGCGGCTGCCGGTGAACATGCACAAGCATCCGCTGGTGATCTCTGTGCTGGCGCGGCTGCGGCGCGACGTGCTCGACGGCCACGGGCGCTTCCCGTACAAGAACGAGCACGACGGCTACGTGGCCTCGCCCAAGGTGCTGATCATCGAGACCGTGAACGCGAGTGGCGGCGTGGAGACGGTGGTCTGGGACTTCCGCACGCCGCGCGAGGTGCGCAGGCGCGCGTACAACGTCGGCAATGCCACGGAGTGGGTCGCGCGCGGCCTGCCGCTCGACTTCTCGAAGCTCGAGATCGACGCGGTGCGGACGCACGAGAACGCCGCCTGGGCCACGCGCATCGTCGCCAAGGACGAGAAAGGACAGCTTGCGATCGATACGATCCTCCAGCCGCGCGCGACGGAGTAGCGAGCGCGGATACGCGCTCATCTCCGCCCTGGTCCTGGCGATCCTCTACTTCGCCATGGTCGAGCTGCTGCTCATCGACTCCGCGCGCGAGCTGGAGGCGGCGCGGCGCTTCCGCGCGCGCATCGTGGCCGAGACGCTGGCCGAGAACGGCGTGGAGCTCGCGGCGGTGCGGCTCGTGCTGAACGAGCGGGCCGAGGGGACGGTCGAGGACTGGCAGGGGAAAGTCACCGCGCGCATGGCCAAACAGCCGGGCGGACAGTTCGACATCGTCTCCGAGGCGCACGCCACCGGCGTGACGGAGTCGAAGGCCAAGGTGCTGGTGCGGGGAAGGGTACTGGGGGGCGACGTGAAGATTCAATACACGGTGCACACGTATTGACCGTGTGCACCGTGCCGGGTGAGTTACCTCGCCATGCCGCGTTTGCGCATCAGGCCCGCGCCGATGACCAGGGCCGCGAGGCCGCCGAGCACCATGCCGGGGTTTTTCTGCGCCATACCGCGAACATTGTTCAGACCGCCGCGAAGGTTCGTGTTGTTGAGACTCGAACCGAGCGCACCGATCTTGCTCTGATCGATTCCGAGCTTGCTCAGGATGCCGCCGAGCCCGCCGACGTTACCGGTGTTCCCGGTCTGCGGCGTCGCGTCCTGCGGCTGATACGGGTGAAACTGACTGGTAGGATTCGTCATGTCAACCATGTAAGTCCTCCTTACATTATTTGTATATTGCTAACGGGGTGCCATGTATTTGCGTAATCAGGCACTTACACTTGAGGTGAAATGATGGCAGGCAATCCTCGGGAACATGTGAAGAACAAGGGATTCTGGGACGGCGGCGACCCCGCTCAATCCAGCGACGACCAGCACGCCGGCCGCACCAGCGGCTCCCCCGGGACGCGCTCGAAGCGCACGGGCATCCGCACGGACATCGAGTTCCCGCCGGACGAGCCGGCGAAGAGCCCGGGGTCGAGGACGTAAATCCGACGCGCCACGCCGGCCGTACACTAGTACGACCCCGTGGACACCACCGCACCTGTCGCTGCTGCGCTCCTCCCCGCCGTCGCGCGAGGGAACGTCTCGGCCTTCGAGGAGCTCTACGACCGCTACGCCTCGACGGTGTACGGCCTGCTGCTGCGCATCCTCAGCAATGCCGACGACGCGCAGGAAGTCCTGCAGGAGACGTTCGTCAAGGCGTGGACGAGCGCGAAGATGTTCGACTCGGTGCGCGGCAGCGAAGTGGCGTGGCTGATCTCGATCGCCCGCAGCCGCGGCATCGACCGCCTCCGCTCGCGCAAGGTGCGCCTCGAGCGCGAGGACGAGGCCGGCCGCGAGATCTCGTTCCTCGACCACTCCACGGGCGCGGACACGGCCATTCAGTCGGAGGAGCGCAGTGCAGTGCGCAGGGCGCTCGCCGAGCTGCCCGAGGCCCAGCGCGTGGCGCTGGAGCTCGCGTACTTCGAAGGGCTTTCGCAATTGGAGATCGCGGCGCGTCTGAACGAGCCGCTGGGCACGATCAAGACGCGCATGCAGCTCGGGATGAAGAAGCTGCGGGAGCGGTTGCAGGCGTTTCAATGACCCACGAAGAGTTCGAATCGATCGCCGCGCTCGACGCGTTGGGAGTGGCCAGCGGCGGCGATGTCGCGGCGCTGCGGCTGCACCTCGCCGGCTGCCACCCCTGCCGCGTGGCGCGCCGGGAGCTCGGCCAGGCCACGTCGATGTTCGCCATCGCCCTCGCCCCCATCCCGCCGCCGGCGTACCTGCGCGCGGCGGTCATGGCCGAGATCTCGCCGGAGTCGCGCACGAACCGCTGGTGGCTGGCCACCGCGGCCACGCTCTTTCTGGCACTGTGGGGATGGCGCGAGCTGGATGTGCGCGCGGGGCGCGCCGAGATCGTGCGATTGCAGCAGCAGAACAGCCGCCTCTCTGCGGAGATCGCCGCCCTGGCCTCGGCCGACACGCGCACCATTACGCTGAGCGGCCAGGAGATCGCACCTTCCGCGTCCGCGAAAGTCTTCCTCCAGCCCGACCGCCGCCGCGCCCTCGTCTTCTTCCACGACCTCCCCGCCAATCCCGGCGACACGAGCTACCAGCTCTGGATCATCCGCGCCGGTCAGCCGAAGCCGGCCAGCGCCGGCATCTTCGACGTCACCGCGTCCGGCAAAGCCTCGATCGTCATCGAGAACCTCCCCGTGGAGACGGAGATCGAGGCGCTGGCCGTGACGCTCGAGCCGAGAGGCGGCGTCGTGCAGCCGACGAATACGCGGTTCTATGTGGCGGGGGACGCGGGCTTATAGACGGTTGCTGTGTTGCTGGTTGCTGGTTCGTGGTGGTTTCTCGCAGAGCCACCACGAACCAGCAACACAGCAACCAGCAACTAAATCCCGATGATGTTGTACCCGCAGTCCACGTACATGATCTCGCCCGTGATGGCCGACGACATCTGCGACAGCAGGAACAGCCCGGCCTGCCCGATCTCCTCGAGCTCCACGTTACGGCGCAGCGGCGCGCGCTCGGCGTGATGCTTGAGCATCCCGGTGAAGCCCTTGATGCCGCGCGCGGCCAGGGTGTTCACGGGGCCGGCGGAGATGGCGTTGACGCGCACGTTGCGCGGCCCGAGGTTTGCGGCCAGGTAGCGGATGCTCGCTTCCAGGGAGGCCTTGGCCACCCCCATCACGTTGTAGCCTTCCACCGCTTTCTGCGCGCCGTGATACGAGAGCGCCACGATCGCGCCGCCGCCCGATTTCTCGAAGAGCGGCAGGGCCGCCTTCGACAGCGCCACCAGGGAGTAGGCGGAGATGTCGTGCGCGAGCTTGAAGCCTTCGCGCGAGGTGTTGACGAAGTCGTTCTCGAGGTCTTCCTTCGGCGCGTAGGCCACCGAGTGCAGCAGCGCGTCGAGGCGGCCGTACTCCTCTTCCACGCGGGTGAAGACGCTGGCGATCTCGGCGTCGTTCGTCACGTCGCAGGGGAGGAGCAGCGAGCCGGGCGCGCCCGTCGCGAGCAGGGCCTCGACGTTCTCCCGCAGCCGGTCGCCCTGGTAGGTGAAGGCGAGGCGCATCCCCTCGCGCGCCAGTGCCTGGGCGATGCCCCATGCGATCGAGCGCTTGTTGGCGACCCCGAAGACGATCCCGGTCTTCCCGTCCAGCAATGCCATGCGGCCGATGATATCAATGTGGCGCGGGCTTCAGCCCGCGGTGTGACGGGCCACTTCGTCGCCCATCCGCCCGGTCAGGATCTTCCACAGCATCACGTAGTCCGCGGCCAGCGAGTAGAAGGGGTGGCCGAACGTGGCGGGCTTGTTGTGCTCGACGAAGAAGTGCCCGTACCAGGCGAAGGCGTAGCCGATCAGCGGCGCGGCCAGGAAGAACCAGCGGCTGACCGTGAGCGCCAGGACGATGCAGATCAGGGCCAGGATGGAGCCGATGGCGTGCAGCAGGCGCGTGCGCGGACGGGAGTGCGCGCGGACGTAATAAGGCCAGAAGTCGGCGAAGGTCCTGATCTCCATGGCGGTGCGGGCCTGATTTTCGCACGCATCCGGGGCATGGCGCAGGATTTTGAAACGCTTCTCAAGGACATCTTCGGCGAGCCCCTCAGCCGCCTCACGCAGTTCCAGTCCGACCAGCTCGGAAAGCTGACCTCGCGGCTCCAGGACATCGCCCGCGAAGCGGTGAAAGAGGACCTCGGAAAAATGCAGCACGAGATCTCCGAGCTCCGCTCGCGCCTCGCCCGCATCGAGCAGGAGCGCGCCCAGGCCGCCGCGGACTCGCTGGAAACGTCTTTTTAACGCGCTGCGCGCGCGTTGCTGGTTGCTGGTTCAAGGTGGTGCCGCGCCTGAATATACGGTTGTTGGTGCACCGCATGACATTCAGGCGCGGGCCCGCCTTGAACCAGCAACCAGCCACACAGCAACCGCGCGCGAAGCGCGCTAGAACGCGTACCCCAGCGTCACGAAGTACTGCCAGCTGGAGTCGTACCACTGCCGGTTGAACGGCCGCGCGATGTCGACGCGGACCGGGCCCACCGGCGAGAGGTAGCGGATGCCGATGCCGGCTCCGTACTTGATGTTGCTGAAGTCGATGCGGTGCGTGCGGTAGACGTTGCCCGCGTCGAGGAACACGGCGCCGCCGACGCTGGAGAAGAGCGGGAAGCGGTACTCGGCGTTGAAGAGCAGCAGGCCGCTGCCGCCGCGGGGGAGGACGGGACCGTAGGTGGTCTCGCCCGTGACTTCGTCGCGCGTGACCGCCTGGTAGAGCGTCGGCACGCAGTCCTGGATGACCTGGTAGCCGTCGTCGGGCGACGTGCGGCACAGATCGCCGAGGAGGTCCAGGTCATAGCCGCGGTGCGTGACCTCGCCGCCGGCCACGAAGCGCTCGGAGAGCGGCATGTCCCCGTGATCCTGCCCCCCGTGCGGGTGCATCAGGCCGAGACGCCCCGAGAGCGCCAGGACGGTGCGGTCGGTGACCGGGTAGTACCACGCCCCCTGCACGTACTCCTTGAGGAACTTCGCCTCCGCGGAGAAGAGCTCGAACGCGTACTCCACCGAGGCGCTGGCGAAGAAGCCGCGGTGCGGATCGATGATGTCGTCGCGGCGGTCCCAGAAGAAGGTCGGCGTGATGGACGAGATCTGGATGTCGAGCAGCGACGGGTCGAAGTCTTCCACCGGCAGCAGGTCGCCGATGTCCCGGCAGAGCTGGCTGTCCTCGAGGCACTCGGAGATCTTGTACTCGTAGCGCAGCGACCAGCGCGTCTGCTGCCGCGCCACCTTGCTCGCCTCGAGCGACAGGCCGCGCTGGCGGATGCGCGTGCCGCGCCGCGTGGAGTCGTCGCTCTGGAAGATCTGGAACTGCAGCGGGACGTCCCACCGGCTGATGAACGGCTCGCGGTACGTCAGGAAGACTTCCTGTTCCTGCGAGCTGCCGACCAGTTCGAGACCGAGGTAACGGCCGGTGCCGAAGAGATTGCGGTGCGCGACCGCGGCGGTGATGCGCTCGTTCAGGTCGATGCCGCGGCCCGTGTTGACCCCCCGCTCCACGCGCAGACCGACCGATCCCGAGAGCGTCAGGTTCTTCCCTTCCTCGACCTGGATCACCACGTCGCGGTCGGCGACGGTGGTTCCGGCCTGCTCGGGCTGGATCTCCACGCGCTGGAAGATGCCCAGGCGATAGAGCTCGCGCTGCGCCTCGAGGATGCGCGTGTAGCTGAACGGATCGCCGGGATCGAGGTTCGAGCGGCGGAGGATGACGTCGCGGTCGGTGTACGTGTTGCCGCGCACGATCACTTCGTCGACGTCGACGTGCGGCCCCTCGGCGATGGCATACGTCACCGTGGCCGTGGTCTTGTCGGCGCTCGTGTCGACGCGCGGCGTGACCTGGACTTCCGTGTGTCCCGCGTTCGCGTAGTACGTCTGCAGCGCGATGACGTCCTCCTGGACGAGCTGCGGGTTGAGCGGCGCGCCGGCGGCGAGCTGCGGCCGCGGCGCGTCGGGATGATGCTCCCGGTCCATCCCTTCCACGTTCACCGCCGCCAGCAGCGTCTGCGGCCCCTCGGCGATCGGGAACTCGACCGTCATGGTGCCGGCGGCGTCGTTCAGCGTCACCACCGGCTCGCCCACCGTGGCCTCGGAGAAGCCCTGCAGGCGATAGAACGACTCCAGCGCGTCGCGGTCGTCGTCGACCTGCTCGCGCGTGACGCCGGTGGGCCGGCGGAAGATCGTCGAGACGAGCCGGCGGATGCCGCCGCCCGGCGACGTGGCCACGACCGGCTGCAGCTCCTTGTCGCGCATCTTCGCGTTGCCGGTGAAGGACACCCCGGTGAGCTTGTAGCGCGGCCCGGCGGTGACGTGGAACGTCGTCGTCCAGACGTTGTTCTCCAGCGAGCTCTCCGTGTCGACGGCCGCGGAGTAGTGGCCGCGCAGCTGCAGCCCCTGCACGATGTTGTTCGCGGCCTGCTCGACGGCGTCCTCGCTGTACTCCTGGTTGCGCCCGAACGGCAGCCAGCGCCGCACCGCGCCGCGGTCGATGCCCGCCACCTTCACCTGCACCGTCGGCCCGACGGCCACGCGGTAGCGCAGCAGCACGCCGTGTGAGACGGGATCGTAGGTGTGGCCGAGGAAGTCGACGTCGGCGCGGCGGTAATTGCGGCGCACCAGGAAATTGCGGATGCGGTTCGCGTCCTCGCGCGCCTCGCCGAGCTGGAACGTCGTTCCGGGCCCGCGCTTCATCCGGCCGATCAGCTCCGCCGTCGAGAACGGAGCCGTGGCTCCTTCCAGGATCACGTCGGCGACTCTCGCCTGCGGTCCCGGCGTGACGTGGAGCGTGACGTCGGCGACGCTGCGCGGGCGGTCGAAGGTCGTCTCCGGATCGACGGTGGCCTCCAGGTAGCCGTAGCGGCGCAGCATCTCCTGCACCGCGGCGGCGCTGTCGTCGACGGCGTCGAGGGAGAGCACCTCGCCGTTGCGCACGGTTAGCTCGCGCAGCGCGCGGGCTCGGTCGCGCCGCGGGATGCCGGCCAGGTCGATCGTATCGATGCGGTAGTTGAGGAAGAGCGCGAAGGTGAGGACGACTCCGCCTTCCGCCGGCGTGGCGTCGACGCGCACGTCGCGGAAGTTGCCCGTGGCGAAGAGGTTCTTGATCGACGACTGCAGCTCGCGGATCGACACCGGCTGCCCGGGCCGGAGCGTGACCTCGCTGGCCATGGCCGTCGTGTCGAAGCGCGCGTCGGCGCGGAAGTCGATGCGCGCGATGGGCGTGTTGTCCGCCGCGCGCGTGTTGACGGTGGTCACGGGGGGCAACGTAGGACGGGCTTCAGCCCGTCCTTCTTCGGCGGGTCGGGCTGAAGCCCGACCTACGTTTGTCATCGTCGCCGAGGTGGCGAAATCCTCGGCAGCGTCGCGGGAGCCGAACTGCCAGTGCGCCTCGTACCGCCGGCGGAAGCGCGCGTCGAGCCGGTACTCGTCCGCCTCGTCGCGCGTGAGCTGCAGCGTCCAGTCGCGGTTGACCAGCCACTCCAGCACCTGGCGGCTCTGCTGGTTCTCCAGGTTGTACACGAGCAGGAAGCGGATGTCGTTCGACAGCCGCTTCTCGAACGACACCTTCGTCCCCGCGCCGCCGCTGGCGTCGAGCGAGCCGGGGTCGACCGAGAAGGAGTCGACGAACGGGAAGACGCGCGAGCCGAGGAGCGAACCGAGGCTCTGGATGAGCAGCGACTGTCCCATCATCCCCAGGCCGGCGCCCTGCGCGGTGCTGGTGCCGTTGCTGCCGCCCAAGGCCCCGAAGCCGAGGATCGAGAAGAGCGTGATGTCCGAGGCCGGCGGATCGCTGGTGATCGTCGGCGACATGCGGTCGAGCGTGCCGGTGAGGTTCACCGTCACCTCGTACGGCCCGGCCTCGGTCTCGCTGCCGAAGCCCGACACCGTCCCCTCGATGGTCACGTCGAAGAAGGGGTCGATGCGGAACGGGTTCTGGAATGCGATCGTGCCGCGCGCCACGCGATAGTCGACGCCCTGGATGCGCACCGTGCCCCCCTCGTCGAGCGTGACCTCGCCGAGGATCACCGGGTTGCCCACCGTGCCGGTCACGTCCAGGTCCGCGCTCCCCGTGACCTCGGCCAGGTTGTTGCGGATGGCCAGCGTGCCCGGCGCGGCCAGATGGATGCGCAGGCTGACGCGGTCCTGCCACGTCGCCGCGGCCGTGGGGACGACCCGCGTGCGCGACAGGAGCGCGTTGAGCAGCGCCTGCTGGATGTCGAAGTCGCGGAAGTAGAGCGCGCGGGTGACGTCGACGTCGCCGGTGAGCTGCGCGCTCTCCATGTCGCCGGCCAGGAGCAGCGTGAAGTTCCCTTCCACCGTCACGCCCTCGTACGCGCGCAGCGAGACGTCGGTGCCCTGCAGCGTGATGCGCGCGCGCTGCGGCTTCATCCCTTCCAGCGTGACGAAGCCGCCGGCCACGACCTGTCCGCCGCCGACCGTGGCCCGCAGCGACTCGATGTCGATGCGCTCCGCGCCGAAGCGCAGCCGCCCGTTGATGTCGTCGATGAGCTGCGGGAAGCCGGCGAATCGCACCTCCGCCTCGACCAGGTCCGCGGTGCCGACCATGGCCGGCGCGGTCAGCGTGCCGCCGACGTCGAGGGCCACGTCCATGTGCCCCTCCGCGCGCACGTCGGGGACGAAGAGCTGCAGCAGCGCCGCCTCCACGCGGCCGCGCACGTCGACGTCGAGCCGCTTCGCGCCCGCGATCTCGGCGAAGCCGGTCACGGCGAACGACGAGTCGGCGCCCTGCAGCGCGAAGGAGTCGAACTGCAGGCGGCCCTCACGCAGGGTCATGCGCAGCGGCGCCGGCGTGGTGAAGGCGTGGTCGGCGAATTTCAGATTGAAGGTCGGGAAGGTCGCTTCGACCACCAGCGCCTCGATCGGCGTGAGCCGTCCGCCGAGCTTCAGGTCGACGACGAGATTGCCCGACACCGGCAGCGAGGCCGTGGTGGGGGAGATCGCCGCGGCGCGGGCCAGGTCGTTGATGACGATGCGCACCGTGCCGTCCAGGGCCATGTTCTCGCCGACCGCTCCTTCGCCCTCGATGCTGACGATGTCCGCAACGGCGCCGCGCACGATCAGGCGGCCGTTGCGGATGGCCAGGTAGAGCGACGGCGGCGCGGTGCCGGCCGGCAGGTTGAGCCCGCGCAGCGTGGCGTTCTCCAGCGTGGCCTCGATCACGAGCTCCGGCTGCTCGAACGTTCCCGCGCCGGTGGAGCGCAGGACGATGTTGCCGCCGAGGAGATCGGCGATCCCTTTCGCGATCTGCAGCCGCGACGGATCGATCCGGCTCGACTCAATCGTGTAGCTGAAGTGCTTGTCGTTGAGGTTGACCTCCGCCTCGCCGCGGATCTCGCCCGCCGCCGCGCGCACGAGCACGCTGGTGGCCCGCATGCGTCCCTCGGTGAAGGCGATGTCGGCCTCGGCCAGCTCCACCGGCTCGCCCATGATCGCGCCGTCGCGCACCATGACGCGGCCGCTTCCCTCCAGCGCTTCCTTGCGGCCGGCGAGCTTCAGCGTGCCGGTGAGCTTGCCCGTCACGGGGATGTCGGCGAAGTCGAGGAACGCGGCGATGTCGGTGACCGGGAAGTTCGTCGCCGCGATGTCGAGGTCGAAGGCGACGTTTCCCTCGCCCGGCAGCCAGTTCAGCGTGCCGTTGAGCGCGAGCGTGGCGTCCGCGCGGCGGATGGTCGTGTTGACGAACGTGGCCCGCCCGTTGTCCGGCGTGCCGGCGATGACCATCTTCCCGGTGGCCAGCCCCTCGCCGATCTTCAGGTCGAGGCCGACCGCGTCGATGGCCCGCTGCGCGGGATAGTTGTTCGCCTCGACGGCGATGTCGAAGCGCGGGCCGCCGCTGTCGGGGAAGGCGATGGTGCCGTTCAGCGCCAGCCGTCCGTTGCCGTCGGTGAACGTGGCCCGCTCGAAGACGAGCGTGGCGTTGTTGCCGTCGTAGCGGAGGTCGATGTTCGCGTCGCCGAGGAGGACCTCGTTGTAGCGCGTGCCGGCGCCGATGATGTTCGCCGCCACCTGCGGCTTCTCGATCGGGCCGCGCACGCTGCCGCTGATCGTGCCGGAGCCGCCGAGGCCGAGCAGCTCGTAGTCGGTCTTGTCCGCGGCGTGGGCGAAGTTGTAGCCGATGCGATCGAGCTCGCCGAAGTCGCTGCTGCGGATGTTCATCCGCAGGTCGGTGACGGCGCCTTCGATCTTCAGCGTGCCGGTGAGGCTGACGTGCGAGGCGTCGGTGTCGAGCTCCGCGCGGCGGAAGCGCACCACGCCGCGGTCGAGCGCGAAGTCGGTGCTGCCGGCCACGCCGACCGGATAGCGCGCGTCGGAGAACGCCACCGTGCTCTTCGCCAGCCGCGCCGTCCCCTCGCCGGCGCCGTCGAGCACCTTGTCCTTGTTCCAGCGGTAGGTGAGGTTGCCCGTCGCGGCGCCGCGCAGCCCCGTGTTCTCGATCCCCCAGTCGGCGAACAGCGGCTCGATGCCGATGTTGTAGTAGCGGAGGTCGACCTTCATCGGATACGGCTCGGCGTAGTTCGCCAGCGCGTAGTCCGCGCCGATGGTGCCGCCGCCGTACGTGGCCCGGTCGACGCGCAGGGTGAGGTTCCGGCCGGTGATGGCCAGCTGCCCGCGCGCCTCGCCGAGCTCGTACGCGTCGGCGACGATCTTCGGCGAGCTCCAGCCGCCGCTCATCTCGAAGTCGCCCGCCTTGCCGCGCAGGCGCGTGTCCAGCGCCAGCGTTCCTTCCAGCGTCTGCTGCACGCGGAAGATCTCCTTGATGCGCTGCAGGGCGAGGGTGGAGCGCAGTTTCAGGTCGTACTGCGCCTCGGTCACCGGATCGAGCTTGCCCGAGAGGTAGGCCTCGATGCCGCGTCCCTGCAGCGCGATGGAGCTCAGCTCCAGCACGCCCGGCGTGTAGCGGAAGCCGCCGCGCATGGTGACGTCGAACGGCACGTAGTCCTGGATGCGCACGCGCACCGCCGGGCTGTTCATGATCCCCGCGTACAGTCCCTCGGCGCGCGTGACGGTGATGGTGGAGTCGATCTTCTGCGCCAGCGCGGCGATGTTGTGCTTGCGGTCGTTGAAGCCGAACGCCCCGCCGGTGACGTACATCTTGTCGAAGTCGAGGTGGACGATCTGGAAGTTCCAGCGCCGCGGCGGCGACTGCTTCCATTGCGGGAAGTTGTGCCGGCCGTCCGGGAAGATCTCGAACCAGATGAAGGGATCGCGGATGTCGATGCGGTCGACTTTCACCTGGCGGCCCCAGAACGACTGCAGGCCGCCGGTGATCTCGATCTGCCGGATGACCGCGAATTGCGGCGCCACCGCGCCCGGCGCGTTGGCGATGCGCACGTCGTTGAGGATGATCTTCTGCGGCCGCGTGCGCACAAAGTGGAAGCTGCCGATCGTGACCTCGCGGCCGAGGCGCTCCTCGAGCGTCTGCTCGATCTTCTTAGCGATGTAGCCTTCGAACGTCGACGTACCGAGGGACCACCAGCCGCCGCCGATGACCAGGAAGAGCACCGCGAAGCCGACCACGAAGACCCACAGCAGCGCCTTCAGGCAGCCCCACATCGGCCCTTTGCGCTGGCGCTCGCGCGCGGAGCGGTGCCGGCCTCCCGTGGGCGGGGGCAGCAGCGGATCTGCCGGGTCGTTGACGTTCATCCGGGTCGGTGTCGGTACCGTGGCGCTTGCTTGCTAAACACAAGCCACGAAGAAGAGGTCCCGAAGGTTGTTCCCCGTCGGCGCAATCATAATCGGCTCACCGATTTGCGCCGCAACGGCGAAGGAATCCGAGGGTGCCCAACGTAGGGCGGGCTTCAGCCCGCCCCTCAGGTGAATCCCCGCCGCGCCGCTGTTCCCATCCACCCCGTCGCTCGACGCAAACAACGCTTCGTACCCGCAAAGCCCGGCAAACCGCACCGCCAGCTCGCTGCACCGTCCTCCGCGCCCCTTCCCGCGCACGATCACCGTCGGCTCTCCTCCGGCCACCAGCACCTCCCCTTTCCGCAGCTCGCGCGCCCGCGCCGCGAGCATCGCCGCGGCGTCCAACACATCGCACTCGATCTGCTCTTCGAGGACCACCGCGTTGTCACCGATGATTTGCGCCGCGGCGCGGACGAGGGTGCTGTTGTCGGCGACGAGCACCGCTTCCGAGCCGGGGATGGTCGGCCCCGAGGCGACGTCATGCAGGGCGCCCGTGCTCACGTCGGAGTACACGAGCGTCACCGCGCGACCCCGCACGCGCGCCGCCAGCTTCCCCCCCTTGATCGCCGAGATGCTCCTCCGGACTTCGTTGATCTCCGCGATCGTCCTGCCCGAGGCGATCAGCTCCGCGTTGATCCGAACCGCCTCGTCCTCACTGACGAGCGGCACCTCCACACACGCCGACCCCCCACCCGACACGAGAAACAGAATGTCCTCATGCGCCTCGACGTAGTCGAGCAACGCCCGCCCCGCGATGAAACTCTCCCGCGTGTAATGCGGATGCCCCCCGAAAAACGTGCTGAACGCAGGTCGGGCTTCAGCCCGACCCGGGCGGGCTGAAGCCCGCCCTACGTTTGGGTACCCCTCCGGCACGACCACAAATGCGCTCTCGACGTCGTGCACCCCCGCCACCCCATCGAACAACGCCCCCGCGCACTTGCCGATCGCCACCACGTTCCGCGGCATGTCCGGCGTCACGTGCGCGCGCACCAGCGCCTCCGGCGCACATTGCGCGAGCGTTGTGAGGTACGTCGCTTTGAGGTCCACCTCGCCGCGATTATCCTCGTCCACGTGCGCCGCACGCATCTCCGCTCGCGCGTCCTGCTCCTCACCGGCGCATTCACGCTCGCCCTCTTCGCCATCGCCTTCGGCCTGAGCTGGCGCGCGCGCCTGGTGCAGCAGCGCTGGACGCGCCTGATCGACACGGAGACGCGCGCCGTGGCCACGCTGGAGGAGCTGATCCGCGCGCAGAACGGCTTCCGCACGCGGCACTTGCTCGAGCCGTCGCGCTACGCCGTGGTGGCGCAGCTCCTCGACGACCCGTCGCTGACCCGCATCGACCTCGGCACGCTGCGCGCCCGCGTCAAGGCCTTCCGCACGATCATCGAGGAGCCGGCCCCGAATCCGGACGACGCCCTCGATACGTCCGGCGCGATCATCCTCGAGGCGCAGGAGGTCATCGCCGCGCGCAAGCGCGAGATCGCCCGCCAGCTCCCGGCGCTGGAGCGCGAGACGTCGTCGATGATGTCCACCGGCCTGGCCCTGGCCTGGATCGTGGCGCTCCTCGGCTTCGCCGCCGTGCAGGCCACGCTGCGCAAGGTGGTCCGCCCGATCGAGGAGCTCTCCGCCGCGGCGGACCGCGTCGCGGCGGGCGATCTCACCGCCCGCGCCCCGGTGGCCGGCGACCACGAGATCGCCACCCTCGGCGTGGCCTTCAACCGCATGGCCGACGAGCTGAAGGCGCGCGCCCGCACGGACGACCTCACCGCGCTGCCGAACTTCCGCGCCTTCCGCGAGCGCATCGACGCGGAGCTCGAGCGCGCCGACCGCTATCCCGAGCGCTTCGGCATCCTCGTCCTCGACCTCGACCGCTTCAAGAAATACAACGACACCCACGGCCACCTGGCCGGCAACGAGGCGCTGCGCCGCGTCGCGCAGACTATCCGCGAGACCGTCCGCGCCGTCGACTTTCCCGCGCGCTACGGCGGCGAGGAGTTCGCCGTGGTCGTCCCGCAGGTCGACGCCGCGGCGCTCTCCGCCATCGCGGAGCGCATCCGCGCGAACGTGGAGAGACTCCCCGCGCCCGCCGATGGGTCGCCAGTCACCGTGAGCATCGGCGGCGCCCTCTATCCCGACGACGGCGCCGACCGCGAGGCCCTCTTCCGCACCGCGGACGAGCGGCTTTACGAGGCCAAGGAAGCGGGACGCAACCGCGTCGTCAGCGGACCGCCGGGACGGCGGCGGTCCGCTTGAGTCACTGGCGCATCGAGACTGGGCGGGCTGAAGCCGCGCCCTACGTCGAGCACGTTCCTCGCGAGCCGCATGCTGAACGTAGGACGGGCTTCAGCCCGTCGATTGACCGCTACTCCAGCGCCTGGATCAGCCGCTCCACATTCCGGGTGAGCGTCTGGATCTCCCGCTCCGAGAGCGAGCCGCTGCCGAGGGAGGCCAGCCATTCCTCGTAGGCGGGGCGCACCTTCTCGACCGTGCCGCGGCCGCGGCGGGTGAGCTGGACGCGGGAGGAGCGCAGGTCCGAGGGGTCGTCGTTGCGCTCGGCGAGGCCGAGCTGCTCGAGTCTCGCGATCATGCCGGTCATGTTCTGCTTCGTCACGCCGAGGCGGCGGGAGAGGGCCACCAGCGTCACCGGGGCGTCTTCCGACGACAGCGCGGACAGGACGGACCATTGCTGCGGCGTGATCTTCGCCCGCTCGAAGATCGGTCCGAGCCTGCGGGTGAGGAGGTTCGCGAGCTGAATGACGCTCCCGACCAGATCGCGTTCTGCCATGAAGGTCAATATCTTGACCGCACGGCGGGACGGTGTCAATGGACGGGCTGAAGCCCGTCGTACATCACAGCGCGGCCTTGAAGATCTCCTTGCCCGCGAACAGGGCCGCGTCGCCCAGCTCCTCCTCGATGCGCAGGAGCTGGTTGTATTTGGCGATGCGGTCGCTGCGCGAGGCGGAGCCGGTCTTGATCTGTCCCGCGTTCGTGGCCACGGCCAGGTCGGCGATGGTCGAGTCCTCCGTTTCGCCGGAGCGGTGCGAGATCACCGAGCGGTAGCCGGCGCGCTTGGCCATCTCGATGGCCTCGAGCGTCTCCGTGAGCGTGCCGATCTGGTTCACCTTGATCAGGATGGCGTTGGCGATGCCGCGCTCGATCCCCTTGGCGAAGATCGCCGGATTGGTCACGAACAGATCGTCGCCGACGAGCTGCGTGCCGCTCCCGAGGACGCCGGTGAGTGAGTCCCACCCGTCCCAGTCGCCTTCGGACATGCCGTCCTCGATGGAGATGATCGGGTAGCGCTTCCGCAGGTCGACGTAGTAGTCGACCATGTCGTCGGAAGAGCGGTCCACGCCTTCGAAGGCGTAGCCTTTCTTCTTGTCGTAGAACTCCGAGGCCGCCACGTCGAGGGCGAGGTAGATCTGCTCCGCCGCGCGGTAGCCGGCCTTGTCGATGGCCATCAGGATGAGGTCGAGCGCCTCGGCGGTGTTCTTGAGGTCGGGCGCGAAGCCTCCCTCGTCGCCGACCGCGGTGGTCAGCCCCTTGTCGTTGAGGATCTTCTTCAGGTTGTGGAACACCTCGACGCCGGCGCGCAGCGACTCGCTGAAGGTGTCGAAGCCGGCCGGGACGATCATGAGCTCCTGCACGTCGAGGTTGTTGTTCGCGTGCGCGCCGCCGTTGATGACGTTCAGCATCGGCACGGGCAGCGTGCGCGCGCCGGTGCCGCCGAGATAGAGGAAGAGCGGCAGGCCGGCCGCTTCGGCGGCGGCGCGGGCCACGGCCAGGGAGACGCCGAGGATCGCGTTCGCGCCGAGGTTGCCCTTGTTCTCGGTGCCGTCGATCTGCTTCATCATCAGGTCGATCATGACCTGCTCGCGGGCGTCCATCCCCTCGATCTCGCGGGCGATGACCTCGACGTTGTCGACGGCGTTGCGCACCCCCTTGCCGAGGAAGCGGGCCTTGTCGCCGTCGCGCAGCTCGAGCGCCTCGCGCGAGCCGGTGGAGGCGCCGGAGGGGACGGCCGCGCGGCCGAGGGCGCCGTTGTCGAGGAGGCAGTCGACCTCGATGGTCGGATTGCCACGGGAGTCGAGGATCTCGCGCGCGAAGATTTCGGCGATCTTGAACATGGCGCGGCGGATTGTACTGTCATCCTGAGCCCGCGTAGACGGCGAAGGATCTCCCGCCGACGGAGCGGGCCTCGGATTCCAGCAGGAGGTCCTTCGCCGTCTACGCGGCTCAGGATGACAGCGCTTACTTCGCGCCGGTGGCCGTCGGCAGGCCGCGGTCCTTCCACTCGCTCCAGCCGCCCTTGAGCGCGAAGACGTTCTTCACGCCGTGCGCCATCAGGTCCGCGGCGGCGCGGCCGCTCGACTGCTCGGCGCTGCAGGCGCAGTAGGTGATGACGGTCTTGCGCGGCGGCACTTCGGCGAAGCGCTTGATGAGCTGACTGCCGGGAATGCTGTACGCCCCCTTGATGTGGCCGAGAGAGAACTGCTCGTTCGAGCGGACGTCGACGAAGACCGCCTGTCCCGACTTCTGCAGCTTGAGCGCGTCGTCGATGCTGATGCGGGAGAATGTGGAGGCGGCGTTGTTGCGCGCGCCGGCCACGTTGACCGGCATTCTGGCCTTCCCCGCCGGGGCAGGAGCCGGCGTCTGCGGCTTCATCTGCGCGAGAAGGGTGGTGCTGGCGAAAAGGGCGGCGAGGAGGGCGGTTTTCTTCATGGGTTTCCTTTTAGATCAGGCCTTCGAAAAAGCGGTCCATGCGCGGCACGAAGTAGCGCTTGCGGTCGAGCGAGAATGCCACGGCCACGGCTTTGCCGACGATGCGGCGCCGCTCGATGAAGCCGATGAAGCGGCTGTCGTTGCTGTTGTCGCGGTTGTCGCCGAGGACGAAGTAGTTCCCCTCGGGCACCGTGATCGGTCCGAACGACCGCACCGCCGGGATCTCCGGCGTGAGCATGACTTTGTGGTTGCGGCCGTAGAGGTCCTCGTCCATGACGTAGGCGGAGCCGTAGTCCTCGGAGCTGACGATGGCGATGGGCGACTGCTTGGCCAGCCGGCCGTTGACGAAGAGCTGGTTGTCGCGCATTTCCACGCTGTCGCCCGGGACGGCCACCACGCGCTTCACGAGGCGCGTGCCGTCGACGGGAGAGAAGAGGACCACGATGTCGCCCCGGACCGGGTTCCCCCACCGGACGATGTTGATCGTGGTGAACGGCACCTTCAGGTCGTAGGCGAGCTTGTTCACCACGACCCGATCGCCCTCCTGGATCGTCGGCTTCATCGATCCGGTCGGAACGTCGTTCCAGTCGGCCAGGGCCGAACGAAGCGAGCTCACGATCAGGATCATGAGCACGAAGATGCGGATCTCCCGGAGAACCTTCTTTTTGTCGATGGCCATGACTCAATACTCTACGCGCGCAGGCCGGAGAACGTTTCATTACGGAAGGGGATTCCGGCGGAGGGGCCACGCTGCAGCAGTCGTTGTTCGAATGGTGCATGCGCGCATCGGTACATCGAGAGGATTCGGGAACGAGTCAGGGGGCGCTTCACGCCCGTGGCGTGACTGTCATCCTGAGCCGCGTAGACGGCGAAAGATCCCCTGCTGGACCCGTGCACGCTCCGTAGGCAGGGGGTCCTTCGCCCTCTGCGGGGCTCAGGATGACAGCTTAATCCTTCCCGTACCCATAGCACGCCCCCGCGTCCTTCATGGCCCGCTCGACATTGCAGCCGCTGTCGCCGCTGCTGTGGACGAGGGCGTAGCCGATGAACTTGGTGGTGCTCAGCTCGACCGTCGGCGGCTCCGGGTAGCCGGCCACGTAGAGGTCGAACACTTTCTTGTCGTACTTCACGCGCACGTAGCCGTCGGTGAACTCCACGCTGGCCGCGGCCACGCGCGAGCTGGTGGCCGACACCGGCAGGTCGGAGGAGAGGAGGAAGCCCTGGTCGATGGCCTGGTCCGCGTTCGTATCCAGGAGCACGGCCACGCGGTTGTCGCCGATGTTCCGCACGATCGCGTCGCCGGTGAGCGCATGCGGTTTCGTGGCAAGCGCCGAGAACGCGAACAGCAGGACGAGCGAGAGCACCAGGAGTTTCCGCATGATTACCGGCTATTTTAGACCAAACGGACGACAACCAGTGTCAGATCGTCTTCCAGCTCCCCGCCGCTGAAACCGCTGGCCGCGTCGAAAATGGTCCGCTGCAGCTCGGCGGCGTCGAGGTCGCGGCAGTCGGTGACGAGCTCCTCGATCCGCGACTCGCCGAATTGTTCGCCCGCCGCGTCCGCCGCCTCGCTCACGCCGTCGGTGAAGAGCACCAGGCGGTCGCCCTTGGCCAGGTCGAGCTCGCGCTCCTCGTATTTCGCGTCGCGGAAGAGCCGCGAGAAGGCCGGTCCTCCCTCGGCCAGACGCAGGATACTGCCGTCCGCGCGGGCCAGGAGCGGCGCGTTGTGCCCCGCGTTGCACCAGCGCAGCTTCATCGTGGCGGTGTCCACCGTCGCATAAAAGAAGGTGACGAAGCGTCCGCCCGACAGCGACGAGACCACCACGCGCCGCACGCGCTCGCAGAGGTCGCGCGGCGAGCTGCTGGCCGACGCGCGCACCGCCGCCTGCAGCCCCGACATCAGCAGCGCCGCCGGCATCCCCTTGCCCGCCACGTCGCCGATGCAGATGGCCAGCTCGGTCTCCTGCAGCTCGATCAGGTCGTAGTAGTCGCCGCCCATCGTCCGCGCCGGCTGCCAGATGCCGCTGACGTCGAGTCCCGCCACGCGCGGCATCCCGCGCGGGAGGAGCGTCTGCTGGATCTCGCGCGCCTGCTCGTAGTCGACTTCCTCGGCCTGCATGCGGATGCGGTCGATGCCGGTGGCGAGCTGCTCGGCGGCGGAGCGGAAGAAGTCGATGTCCTCGACGTCATATTCGCCGTTGGACAGCTTCGGCGCGGCGGCGATGAACGCCCGCGTGCCGGCGGGAACGACCAGGGAGGCCTCGATGCGCGCCAGGGCGGCCGCGGTCTCCTCGTCGAGCGGGCGGCGCCGCGGGTCGAACGGGCGGTCGAGCGCGCCGACGATGTTGCCCGGCACGCGCAGGCGGCCCAGGATCGCGTCCGCCACGCCCACCTTGGCCAGGGCCACGTACTCGTCCTGCCGCTCGGCGAAGATGACCACGGCGCGGTTCTGCAGCGCGCGCTGCAACTGCTCCGCCGCCGCGCCGAGGAACTCGTTCACGTCCGTGGCCGTCCGGGCCTCGATGGAGATGGCCTTCAGCGCCTCCGGATAGTCGTACTTGTGGCGGAAGAGCGTGCGGTCGACGATCGACTGCAGCCGGCTCCGCAGCGGCACGAAGAGCAGCGCCACGACCAGCGTGGAGCCGATGATCATGGTGGTCTGGTTCTCCAGCCCGAACGCATAGACCAGGAACGAGCCGAGGCCGCCCACCAGGCCGAGGTAGACCACGATGATCGCGCCGCTCAGCAGCGCGTACACCACCGTCTTCCGGATGATGACGTCGATGTTCATCAGCCGGTACTTGAAGATGGCCACCGCGAACGACAGCGGGATGGCCAGGGTGAAGAGCATCGGGACGAGGTTCGCGGCCTCCAGCAAGGCCCGCCAGCGGATCATGTCCGCGGCGTTGAAGGCGACCAGCAGCGAGGCGCCGATGCCCATCAGGACCGCCAGAATCTTCACGCTGACCGCCAGCGCCAGCCCCCACAGCGGCCACGCCACCTGCCGCTTCTCTTCCGTCGACGCCTCGGTGTAGCTGCGCACGAGCGCCACCAGGGCCAGGATGGGAAAGCTGCCCAGCGCCAGCATCAGCAGCAGCATGACCAGGCCCGTGAAGAGCGCGGCCGCTGCCGGGTGGACCAGCATGGCGATGCCCCGGCTCAGGGCGATCGGCACCGCCACCACCGCGCCGACGACGCGGAACGGCCGCGACGCGATGGCGCGCTTCACCCCTTCGCGCCGCGCCGCCCAGAGCAGGTTCACCGCCACCAGCGCCGCGAAGGCACTGATGACGTAGCCCGACGGCCGGACGAAGGCCTTGATCCGCCGCTCGCTCGCCGCCATGTCCGCCAGGTCGAATTGCGCGAACAGCAGGACCCCGAGGAGCACCGCCAGCACGCCGGTTGCGGCCATGGCGTACATCCAGTGCAGCAGCTTCGGGTGCTTCTCCAGCACCGGCCGGCGGCGCGGGAAGATCAGGCAGAGGTGCAGGATCAGCGGCGGATAGAGGAACGCCAGCGCGAGCCCGACGTACATCGGGACCAGCGACGAGAACGGCGAGACGATGATCCCGCGCGCGTTGGTCTGCTCGTACACGGTCGCTGCCGTGGTCAGGAAGTTCGTGCCGCTGAGGAGTGCCAGCCAGAAAAAGACCGCCGCGCGCGAGTCGTGCGGCGCACGGGCGATGACCAGCAGGGCGATGCCGACGAACGTCAGCGCCACGACCACGCCCACGACGTGGCGGATGATGATGTAGCGGCCGTGCAGCGGCGACTCGAACCGCAGCGGCACGTCGAGGACGGTCTGCCCGCGGCGGATGCGGTAGACCACCGCCGAGCCCCGCTTCGTGCGCGCGTCGAGCTCCGCCAGGCGCTTGAAGTCGTCGCGCCTGATGCCGCCGATCGTGAGGATCTCGTCGCCGTAGTGCAGCCGCCCGTCGGCCGGACTGTCGGCGGCCGTCATGACCACCTGGTAGGGCTTGAGGCGGAACATGTTTGCCTGCCCGGCCGTGGTCTCGGCGACGACATACGTCACCCCGGCCCACCCCTGCTCGTGCCAGTGGCGGGCCCGGCCGGCCATGTAGCCGAGCGCGGCTCCCATCACGAACAGCGTGACGATGAAGATGATGAGGAAGCGGCTCCGCTCGGACATTGCCGGCATCAGTGTACGGTGTGCGGCGGCCGGGGTTTAGTCGCGGCTGCCACGGCGGTTCACGATGGACATGAACTCCTGCCGCGTGCGCTCGTCGTCGAGGAACTCCCCGCGCAGGACGTTGGTCTCCATGAACGACGACTCCTGCTCCACGCCGCGCATGACCATGCAGAGGTGCACGCCCCCCATCCAGACGGCGATGCCGCGCGGCTCGAGGATCTTCTGGATCGTGTCCGCCACGTCGTGCGCCAGATGCTCCTGCGACTGCAGCCGCCGCATGTGCACCTCCACGATGCGCGGGATCTTCGACGCGCCGATGATCATCTTCTCCGGGATGTAGCCGATGATGAAGCGCCCGAAGAACGGCAGGATGTGGTGCGCGCAGAGCGTCTTGTACGTCCCGCCGATGACCACCAGGTTCTGGCAGTTCTCGTCCGCGCGCGAGCACGCCTTGCGGAACAGCGTGGTCAGCTTCTTCACGTCCGTGTAGTCGTAGCCGCTGGTCATCGTGATCAGCGACTCCGCCCACCGCCGCGGCGTGTCGCGCACGTTCTCGTCCTCGAGGTCCGCGTGCAGCAGGCGCAGCGCCTCGCGCAGGTGGTGCTGCAGCTTCTCGCGGTCGATCTCCGGCCGCGGATTCGTGAGCAGCCCGCGGTCGTCGAAGGCGTCCGGATCGTTCGTGGAGGCGACGGTGAGGTCGGTGGAGCGCGTCATGCGCGCAGCTTATCAATGGCGGAGCGCCGGCGTCCCGCCGGCGCCCCGGGGGGCGGGCGCTGCCGGTTACCATTTCACGGTGTCCAGCAGTCCCCCGAAACGCACCAGACTGAACCCCTGCCTGACCTGCAATACCACGTTCAATGTGGGATTCTGCCCCTTCTGCACCGGCGGCACGTTCTGCAACGCACACCTGGGGGCCCACCTGCGGACGTGCGGCTGTTGCGGGCTCGGGTTCTGCGCGAGCGTCGTGCACGCGCTCGACCAGACCGATGCCGCCAATCACCCTTGTTGCGCGCGGTCGCTGGAGCAGTGTCCGCACTGTCTGTCCGGGGGCCGCTACTGCCGCACCCACAGTCTCGACGCACACATCGCCGTGGCGGACGTCGACTTGCACGACTGCTGTGCGGCCTCGCTGCGCACCTGTCCGCATTGCACGGGCGCGTTCTGCCAGGTGCACAGTCTCATCCCGCACGAGAGCGCGGCGAAGGACGCGGCGAACGAGGTGTGCTGTACGGCGTCGCTGCAGGAGTGCGATCACTGCAAGCAGGAGTTCTGCGGTGCGCACTCGTACGGTCCGCACCGGCTGCTGAATGGCTCGCACACCTTCTGCGCGGCGAAAGCGGCGACCTGCAAGCACTGCAAGCTGGTCTACTGCAGCGTCCACGAAACGCACGCCGAGCTGACCGCGGACTGTGACTCCTCGCACAAGTCCTGCGCCGTGGCGGCGGTGGCCTGCACGGAATGCAATGAGCTCTTCTGCCGGGCCTGCCAGCGTGACAAGACGCGCCGGACGCTCTGTGTCGTCTGCCTGAAGAAATCGCGCAAGTCGGGGTTGGTCAAGCTATCCATCCACGCCGAGGATGAACGCGTGCCCGGCACCGACGACAGAAGGCGTCAAACCTGGCTGGCGGGCCCGTTGAAATCCTCGTCCTCGAAAGGGCGCGCCACGCCGCCTCCTCCGCTCTCGTCGGGCAAGACGGAGAAAGAGGACATCGAAGAGCTCAAGCAGTTCGATCGCGGACACCTGCTTGCGCTGGAGCTCGGCGGCGTCGACCACTCGTCCAACATCGCGCCGATGATTCGCGAGTTCAACCAGAGCGGGAAATGGCGGCAGATGGAGATCGCGCTCGGGGGTCTCCTGGGGAAGCAGTCGCTCTACGACGTCGACGGCGGCGAGATTTCAGCGACCGACGTGGAAAAGAAAATCGCCACGTTCACGTTGCGCAGTCCCCTCACGGTGAACGTCGTGAGCTGGATCTTCGAAGTGCGGCTCTTCTATGACGACCTCGTGGGCGACTCGCGGATCCCGGTCTGGTTCTACGTCCGCCTGCTGCGGGGCGACAAAGTGGCCGCTCATTTCTCGTTCGCGAACCGGTGCGGAAAGACGGCCACGATGCCCGATGCATCCGATCAGCTGGAGTTCATCGCGGCGGACGACCTTTACCGGAAGCTTTCGAAGGAGCAACGCGACAAGCTCGTCTGGGAAGCGATGCGCGATGACTACCGCGATGCCGGCGACCCGTCCAGGCCCAACCAGCTGTTGCAGTTCATGCACGACGTCAACTTTCTGTGCAGGGAGAAGGGCCTGGAGCTCGTGTTCGAGCGGATGCAAGTCGAGGCGCAGAAAGGATCGACCGCGTACACCGACTTTCAACGCGCCATCCTCCGCAAGTTCAATCGCTGGAAGAACGCCGGCAAGTTCCTGTCCGACGCGCAGAAGGGGGCGTTCGAGGGCGAAGAGGCCGACGTCCACCAGACCCTCGACGAATGCGGCGGCCGCAGCGCCCCCGAGGTCGACCACATCGATCCCAGTTACACCTCCGGGGCAAACTCCTACATGAACGCGCGTCTGGTCAGCGCGCAGCACAATCACCTGTATCGCGAGAAAAAGGAGAGCGGTGCGAAATCGCTCGATCGGCTGCTCCACGACCTGTGGCTCGCGGGGGAGCTCGCCTTCTGGTACGAGGATGACGCGCGCACAGTCACAGGGAAAACGACGTTCACGGCGCTCCGGAGCAAGTACATGGTTCACGACCAGGAGGTCTTCGAGAGCGGGAAGGTCGCTGAATTTCTGCAGAAGTACTTCGCGGACGACGTCGTGTTCGACAGCAAGCTGAACCTGAACATCAAGAATTCGAATTGGCCCTATGAGCCGTTCCGCGGCGATGACCTCGTTGCGAAGCGGCAGACGTTTCTCAAAGCAGAGCGCAGCCGCCTCGAGAAATACCAGAAGGAGAAGAACCTGAACGCCGCCTACGTCACCTCGCGCCAGGCGCTGGAGAAAGGGGTCCAGACCTTCATCGACGACAAGGACCATCCCGAGCGGAAGGAGCTGATGCTCTTGCTCGCCGACACGAAGAAGAAGCTTTGCTGGCCGTCGGACGTGTTGAAGACGGACGGCGGCGAGACGGCTGCCGTCGACAGCTCGATGTTCGAGGCGCTCGCGCCCGAGGATGCCCGCAAAGACGAGGCGTACCGCAAGTTGATGGAGCGCTGGAAGAAGTACAGCGAAGGCTGAGCATGTCCATTCGTCACATCGTGCAGAGCGGGGACACGGTCGAGAGCATTGCCTTCACGCATGGGCTGTTCTGGGAGACCGTGTGGAACGCGGACGAGAACGCGGAGCTGCGCAAGCTGCGCGAGCCGAACATTCTCGTGCCGGGCGACGTGGTGGTCGTGCCGGCGAAGCGCCCGGGCGTGGTGACCGTGGCCACGGGGAAGCTCCACCGGTTCCGCCGGCGCGGCGTTCCTTCGGTGCTGAACGTGCGCCTGCTCGACGACGGTGTGCCGCGCGCCGCGGTCGCCTGGACGGTTGAGGCGGGAGGCCGCACGGTCACGGGCACGACGGATGCCGACGGCTGGATCCACTGCTACCTCATGCCCGACGTCAAAGCCGGCGTGCTGCGCCTCGATGCTACCGGGGAAAGCTGGGAGTTCGACATCGGCAACGTCGCCCCGCCCGGCACGACCGAGGGGGTGCAGACGCGCCTGCACAACCTCGGCTATTACAGCGGCGCGATCACCGGCCGGTTCGACGAAGCCACCATCGAGGCCTTGCGCCGCTTTCAACGCGACGCGGAGCTGCCCGACACCGGCGCGGCCGACGAGGCGACAGTGGCGAAGCTCGACGCATACGAGCGCACGCCGCCGCCGCCCTGAGCCTCACGCCCGTCCGAGCGCCTCGACACAGGCCCGCGTCCGCGCGGCGTCGAGCGTACCGGACCACCGCCCATCGCTCTTCACCGACGAGCCGACGATGAACGCGTCGGCGCCGCGGTAGCGGGCGAGGTTCTCCGGGGTGATGCCGGAGCCGATGAGCGTGGGGACGCTCACGGACTCGCTCACGGCGCGCACTTCGTCCGCATCGGCGGGGCTGCCGGTCGCGGCGCCGCTGACGATCACGCCGTCGACGGAGAAGAACTCCGCCGCCTTCGCCGTCTCGGCGATGTCGACGTCGGCGGTGATGGCGTGCGCGGAGTGTTTCTTCTTGATGTCGGCAAAGACGCGCACGCGCTCCGCGCCGATAGCGCGGCGGTAGCGGAGCAGGTCTCCCGCGCTCGACTCGATCACTCCCTCGTCCGCGACGTGCGCGAAGACGAATCCCTCGACGCGCACGAACGCCGCCCCGCACGCGTGCGCCACCGCCAGAGCCGCGCGGTTCGCACCGGCGAGCACCTGGATGCCGAGGGGAAGCGAGGCGGCGCGCCGGATCTCCCGCCCGATGACGCTCATCGCCGCCACGATCTCCGGCCCGACCGCGCTCCCTTTCAGATACGGCCGGTCGTGCGTGTTCTCGAGGAGCAACCCATGAAACCCCGCGCTCGCATAGACCTCAGCCTCGGCCGCCGCCATCTCCGCGATCGCCTCGACGCCGAGCCGCCCCCCGGGCGTCCCCGGCAACGCCTGCGCGTGAATGACGCCGATCAGCGCGCGCGGCGCGCCGAAGAGAGACTGAATGAGGCCGTGGGAATCCATGGCGGCATTGTGGACCAGGACGGGCTGTGACTTGCCACATCACAGCTCGCGGAATGCCTCGTCACCGCGCAACGTGATCATTCCGATGACGGGCTCCACGATCCGTTCGATGTCATCCACGAAGCCGAGCGTGCGCACGAGCGCGAATCCTGTCACTTTCGCCTGTGGATACGCCTCCTGAAGGCGGCTCGCGGCAGCAAGCAGCGTTGCCCCTTTTGTGATCACGTCATCAATAAGGCAGAGCGACAGGCGGTCTGTCACCATCTTCGTGGCATGAATCGATTCATAGTGATCGATCGGCTTCGGCCGAGTTCCGGAAGCAGCGAAAGCGGACTTTGGCACCGCCTTGACTCTTTTCAGGCAGGGGAGGATCGCCGCTCCGATTCCGTGCTGCACGAGCGCGGAGGCGATGTTGTACGCGGGCCAGATGCCTCCCTGTACCGGCAGGCTGCTGCGTGGAACCGGAACGAGCAACGGGGAGTCTGCGAACAAGGCATCGAAAAGCGAAGCGGGATGTTCGTCTGCAAGGCGGCGCGCGGCATAGTCCGAGGGCGATTGAGGAGGAGCCCCGATTGGACGCTCTTCTTTCAACGCGCGGACGAACTGCTGGGCTCTGCGGGAGATCTCATTCGTCCCGCGCGGAGCGTAGACGAGGAAGGAGCCGAACCGGACTTCAGAAAGCAACTTCTTCCAGCGGTGGAAGACCGAGCGGGAGCGCCTCGAAGATCTGCTCCGCGTCTTCGAGCACCTGCGCCCCGTAAGTGCGCATCTCGTCCGGCCAGGTCAGGCCGGCAGTTTCGAATACAGACTTCAGAATGAAGAGTGGCCGGTTGAGCCGCAACGCTTCCCAACCCTGCGAGAGCGTCCCGCTTGATTCGCCGGCCTCCACGATGACCGAGGCGTGGCAGAGAAGTGCCATCGTCCGATTGCGCCGGGGAAAATTCGAGCGTAGTGTCGGGTGACCGGCAGGGAACTGTGAAATAACGAGGTGCTCCTCCATCAGCCGCCGCTGCAGCGGCGCATTCGAGGGTGGATGAGCCTCGTCCAAAGGCGTTCCGAGAACCGCGATCGTGCGACCGCCGCGCTTCAGCGTCTCTTCGTGCGCGGCGGTGTCGATGCCGGCGGCAAGCCCGCTGACGATCACCACGTCCCGTTCGACGAGTGCACCGACCAGTCTCGCAACCCGTTTTCGCCCCGGAAGGGACGCATTTCGCGAGCCCACTACCGCAACGCGTGCAGGAGCATCCAGCAGGGATATGTCTCCACAGGCGTAGAGATGCTCGGGTGCATGGCGTTTCTCGAATTCGTTGAGGCCACCCATCACACGCGCAGGATCGAGCATGACCATCGCCATCGGGAGAGTCACTCGCGCGTTACCCGTCGCCATGCGTGACCCCAGTTTACAACGCGGGCGAGCATCTACGTGGAGCGGAGCGACGGAGTGGTCCGGAGCCGGCCCTGTCCTTTTTCGCTATCATGGCGGCACTTCCGGCAAAGGACTCTCGCTTGAATCACCGGCATCGTCGTTCGCGGTGGGTGTTCGCATGCGTGGCACTGCTGTGGGCCGCCTGGACGGTCGCGGCGCAGGAGACCGCCGCGCCGCCGCCGGAGAGCGCGAGTTTTCGCTGCTCGCGTACGTCTTCGCTACGGATTCATCTTCCAGCTCATCGCCATCGTGCACTGCGCGAAGCAGGGGCGGAACCGGTTCTGGATCTGGCTGCTGCTCATCGGCGGGATGCTGGCCGTCATGGCGTACGTCATCGTGGAGTGCCTCCCCGACTGGTCGGAGATGAAGCGCCGCTTCACCGGGCCGGCGCGCCGGAGGCGGATCGCCATGCTGCGGGCCATGATTCGCGACAACCCCTCCGCCGGCAACTACGAACAGCTCGGCGAGCTGCTCGTGCAGCAGAAGAAGTGGAGCGAGGCCTACGACGCGTTCGACCGCGCCATCGCCTCCCGCACCGACCTGCTCGACACCTTCTACTGGCGCGGCGTCTCGGCCTTCGAAGTGGGTGACGACGCCGCGGCCATTCGCGATCTCCAGTACGTCGTCGAGCGCGAGCCGAAGTACGACTACTCCCGCGCGCGCTGCCTCCTCGCGCGCTCGCTGGCCCGCACCGGCCGCGCCAACGAGGCCATGACCGTCTTCGACCGGCTGGTCGAGAGCAGCACGGCCTCCGAGTCGCTCGTCCACGCGGCGCAGTTCTACGCCGCGAACGGCCGCGCCGCCGACGCGCGCGAGCTCGTCGAGTCGATCCTGGCGCGCCGCCAGACCATGCCCGCCTACCAGAAGCGCCGCGACCGGGCCGCCTTCCGCACGGCGAAGAAGCTCCTGCGGAAACTGCGGCGCGAGCCGGCACCGGCGGCGGCGCAGCAGTCCATGCTGCATACTCAGTGATGATGGACCGCCGTCCGACCCGGATCGCGCTGCCGCCGCGTCTTGCGAAGAAACTCGAGGCGCACCGCGCGCTGCACGGCGGCGTGCTCTCGACCCTGGCCGACTTCGAGATCTGGCTGGAGGACAACAAGGTCGTCTTCTTCCCCGAGTACACCGACCACGGTCCGGACCACATCCGGCAGGTGCTCGAGAGTGCGTCGTCGCTGATCGCCGACCGCGCCTGGCCGCAGTGCAGCGCCGAGGATGCGGCCATGCTCGTCCTGGCCATCCTGCTGCACGACTCGGCCATGCACCTCAGCGAGGATGGCTTCGTGTCGCTGGTCACGCGGGGACAGGGTGCCGCGTTCGCGAGCGATCCGCCGTGGCCGGAGCTGTGGGAGAAGTTCCTCGGCGAGGCGTCGCGCTTCGACGGCCGCAAGCTGATGGCGCTCTTCGGCGACCTGGAGCCGGTGACCCGGCCGCCGCTCGACCCATCACGCATGAGCCGCCGCGACCGCCTGCTGATCGGCGAGTTCCTGCGCCGCCACCACCCGCGCCTCGCGCACGAGATCGCGCTGCACGGCGTGCCCGGCCCGGGCCCCGGTTCGGACCACGAGCGGCTGCGCGTCCAGGTCGAGCCGCGCTTCGCCGCGCTGGCCGGACATGTGGCCCGCAGCCACGGCCTGTCCATCCGCGACGCCGTCGACCGGCTCGCCGCCGACGACCGGCGCACGGCCATGGGCGCGCATCCGCCGTTCCTCATGGCCCTCCTGCGCATCGCCGATTACATCCAGGTGCAGTCCGAGCGCGCGCCGAAGAAGCTCCTCGCGGTGCGCGCGCTCCGCAGCCCCGTGTCGCAGGGCGAATGGCGCCTGCACTCCGCCATCGAGTCGATCGAGTCGACCCACGACGACCCGGAGGCGATCTACATCAAGGCCTTTCCCGCCAGCGCCGCCGATTTCGTGAAAGCCCGCAATCTGTTCGATTCGATTCAGCGCGAGCTGGACGACTCCTGGGCGCTTCTCGGCGAGATCTACGGCCGCTTCAAGGACCTGGCGAAGCTGACCCTGAGCGTGCGGCGCGTGCGCTCGTCGCTGGACGACGTGACCGAGCTCGCGAAACGCGTGCCGTACGTCCCGGAGTCGATCGCCTTCACGACCGCGGGGGCCGATCTGCTCAAGCTGCTGGTGGGACCGCTGTACTCCAACAACCCGGCCGTCGGTTTGCGCGAGTTGCTGCAGAACGCGCTCGATGCGGTGCTCGAGCTGCGCGATTACCGCGCACGCCACGAGGTGAACGAGGAAGCGCTCCCCCGCCTGAAAGCGGACGTGGAGGTCCGCTTCGAGGAGCACGACGGTATCTGGACGATGACCGTGCAGGATGCGGGCATCGGAATGACGCTGGAAGTCGTGCGGAATTACTTCCTGCGCGCCGGCGCGAGCTTCCGCAACAGCGACGCGTGGCACGAGCAACACCGCGACGAGAGCGGCGCATCGCGCGTGCTGCGCTCGGGACGTTTTGGCGTTGGCGCACTCGCGGCATTTCTTGTGGGAGACCGCGTGGAAGTGACTACGCGGCACGTAACGTCGGCGAGCGGGCTTGCGTTCACGGCGTCTCTCGAAGATCAAGTGATCGAAGTGCGGCATGTGGACGTACCCATCGGAACGACGGTCGTGGTGAGGATGCGCGATCCGTTTCCCGACGAGACGGATGAACGCGAGCTTTGGGATTGGTACCGTCTGCCCGATCCATCCCTCTGCATTACGGTGAACGGCAGAGTGATGGAGACGACGGTCGACCGCGCCGGCGTGGCGTCTCTGCCGGATCACAGGTGGAGAAGAATCTATCCTCCTGGCTTCGCAGCCGTCGACTGGTCTTATTGGAGTAGGGATGAGGGAACGTGCAACGGAATCAGAGTCGATTCATGGGAGTACACCCTGCCCCCGAACCTCGAAGAGCCGCGGTTGTCCATTTTCGATCGGGATGCGCGGCTGCCGCTGAATCTCACGCGAGAGCATGTCGAGTTCATCCCGTTCGAGCAGGAATTGCTCGACGACGTCGTACGGGATGTCATTGCGTTCACAGCGCTGAATGCGCCCACGGAACCTGACGCAATGCTGACGAACAGAGAAATCATCCTGCACGAAGCCTTGGACCGAACGGGGATTTCCTGCATAGCCGATGGCTGGACGCTCGAAGGAGCTCCGCATGATGCAGCAATCATTGTGAGAATTCCTCCGAGACAGCGTCCGCGCACTTGCGCCGGCTCGGTCAACTTGTCACTTGCCCGCCTCGAATACCTTACCTGGACTGAGAGTTTTGGCGAGAGTCGCGAGCAAGCGTTCTGTAGCTGGATTTTCTGGAGTGTTCGCTTTTCCGAACCAGCCCGATGGCGCGTTCTGCTTCCACGACGAATCTACGAACATAGCGAATATCGAGCATCGCCCACTCCGATGGGGGATTGGGTGCTGGTGTCGGAAGGTCAGCCATTCGAAGGCGCCGTCGACTTTGAACGATTCGCCTGGGATCTAAGAACCCAACGTGATTTGTGCGACGCTATCCCGCATTTCTCACCACGTTGAAATGATCCGCACCGGAGCTGTGGAAAACGCGATTTGGGAAGCGGGTGACTGATGTCGAAGGCGGTCGCGGGCTAGCATGCACATGCTTGTGTGCAGTTTGGCGGT
>Ga0196976_1000200_pt1 | contig 40435 bp, 35 predicted proteins | sample S3v_513CmetaG_FD_148644 | JGI IMG/M metagenome (GOLD analysis project Ga0196976, IMG submission 148644) | Soil microbial communities from Anza Borrego desert, Southern California, United States - S3+v_5-13C | ecosystem: Environmental > Terrestrial > Soil > Desert | place: USA: California... | reverse complement strand
TGCTCGAGGAGCTGCCGGGCCCAGGTGGAGGACTGCACGACGTCCCGCACCTCGGGGAAGAGCGCGTCGAGCTGCTCGGCCGCCTCCGCGGGGCTCCGGCGGCGCTGCTGCTGCGCCGGCGCGGGCCGCGCGCCGAGCCCCGGGTTGCGCGGTGCGCGCGCGAGGCACCCGCAGGAGCGCCGGGTCACCATCTCGGCCGGGAACTCGAGCCGCTCCGGGACGCGCTCGCCCCGGAGCTGGGCGAGCACCGCCCGCACCGCCGCGGTGCCGACCGCCCGCAGCGGCTGCCGCGCGCTCGTGAGCATCGGCGTGACCGCGACCGTCTCCGGGAGGTCGTCGAACCCCGCCACCGCCACGTCGTCCGGGACGCGGCGGCCGAGGCGCTGCAGCTCCCGCATCGCGTGGATCGCCATGTAGTCGTTGGCCGCCACCAGCGCGTCGAAGCGCACGCCGCGCTCGAGCAGCGTGTGGACCGCCTGGATCGCCGGCGGCCGCGTGAAGTCACCGCCGGTGACGAGCGCGGCGCGGAGGGGGATGCCGTGCTCCTCGAGCGCCTGGCGGTAGCCGGCGAACCGCTCCCGCGCCTCCGCGCTCTCCTCGGGTCCGCAGATGAAGGCGACGTCGCGCCGGCCGTGGACCTCGACGAGGTGGCTCACGATGTCCCGGATGCCCTCGCCGCCGCGCACGAGGAGGCTCGTCACCCCGGGCACGTGCACGCCGATGCTGACGACCGGCCGCGGCCGGAACCGCTCGTACACCCGCGCGAGGCCGTCGCCCGGGCGCTGGACGCCGAGCGCCGACGAGACGCCGATCACCGCGTCCACGTTGGGCGCGGCGGCCATCGCGTAGAGCGCGTCGCCGTCCGCGACCACGCCGTTGCCGATGAGGCAGAGGAGGCTCGCGTCGTGGACCTTCGCCGCCTGGCTGATGGTGACCCAGAGCTCCTCCTCGCACCCGCCGAGGAGGCTCTCGAACAGCACGCCGATGGTGGCGCGTCCGGGTCTGCTCACGTTGCCCACCTCGCCCCGCTTCGTCGCCGCAGGCCCAGGCCGGCGAGCGAGCCGTCGTGCACCCGACGAGCCACGCGCCGACCCCCCGCGAGCGTACCGACTTCCGCGGACTCAGGCCACTCCGGGGGCGGGCAGCGCACACGAGCGGGACCCGGGCAGGTCCCGTCGCACCCGGCGCGCTCGTCGCCCCGGGTCTGTCGGAGCGGCCCGCTACCCTCGGGGACCGATGTCGGATCTCCCCGCGGACGAGGTCGGCTACCAGGCGGTCGTGGCCGAGTACTTCCTCGGGCTCCGCGGCGCCGGGCTCATGCTGTCGCCGCTCGACCAGGAGCTCGTGGCGGAGTGGGAGCGGCGCGGCCTGCCTGTGCCGGTCGTCTGCCGCGGGATCCGCCACGGCCTCGCCGCACGCGCCGAGGAGCGGCGCGGTCCGGCCCGATCCCTCCGCGCGATCCGGCACGCGGTGGAGGACGAGTGGCGCGCGTACCGGAGCGGGCGCGTCGGGAGCGCGCCGGCCCCCGGCGCCGAGGACGAGGCCGCCCGCCGGCGCCTCGACGAGGCGAAGACGCTGCTCGCCGCGACGGCGGAGCTGCCGGGGCCGCTCGCGGCGGTCCACCGCGGGGCGCTGGCCGCGCTGACCACGCTCGTCGAGGCGGGCGGCGTAGGCCCCGGCGCCCTGGAGGCGGCGCTCGCGGCGGCGGACGCGCGGCTCTTCTCGGGCTGGCTCGCCGCCCTCCCGCGGCCGGAGCGCGCGGCGGTCGGCGCGCGCGCGCGGCGCCTCGCCGGCGCGCGCCGCCCCGGCGAGAGCCGCCGCGCCTACCGCAGCTGCCTGCGCGCCCACCTGCGGGACCTCGGCCGGGAGGCCGGGCTCACGTGGGTCGGCGGTTCGGTGTAGACTCCCGCGCCCATGGCCGAGACGGGCGACAGCGGCTGCCCCGAGTGCGCCGGCGCCGGCTACGTCGTCGAGCAGGTGCTCGGCGAGAGCGCCCGCGCGCGCCGCTGCACCTGCCAGTCGGCCTGTCCGCGCTGCGGCGGCTCGGGCTACGTGCTCGTCCCGTCCGGCGCGACCTCCGTCGCCCAGGCCTGCGCCTGCCGGCACCTCGACGAGCGGATCGCCCTCTTCAACCAGATCGGCGTCCCGCCGGTCATCGCCCGCGCCTCCTTCCAGTACCCGCGCACGTGGCACCCGGGCCAGGTCCACGCCAAGAACATCGCCGAGTCGTTCGCCCACAAGTTCCGGCTCGACCAGCCGACCCGCGGGTTCCTGCTCTACGGGCGGCCGGGCGGAGGGAAGACGCACCTCCTCGCCTCGACGCTCCGGTACCTCGCGCTCGAGCGCGGCATCGCCTCGCGCTATGTCGAGTTCCTGCTGCTCCTGTCGGACATCCGCGCCGGCTTCAACGCGAACCGGAGCCACATGGAGATCCTGAAGCCGCTCCTCGCCGTCCCGGTGCTCGCCATCGACGAGCTCGGGAAGGAGCGCGGCACCGAGTGGGAGCGGTCGATGCTCGACGAGCTCATCAGCCGCCGGTTCAACTCGGGCCTCTCGACGCTCTTCGCGACCAACTACTTCCTGCGCGTGGACGAATCGCCCGTCCGCGAGGAGCCCGGCCGCCGCGTCTCCACCCGCTCGCCCGAGTTCGCGCGCGAAGCCGAGGCGATGACGCTCCCCCAGCGCGTAGGCGACCGCATCTACTCGCGGCTCAAGGAAATGTGCGAGCTCGTGAAGCTCGACCCGGGGAACGACTTCCGCGGGCTGCAGCCGAACTCCGGGCCCCGTGGCGGGGCGTACTGGGGCTGAGTCACAGCACCAGCGCCAGCAGCACGACCGCCGCCACGACCAGCGCCGCGAGCTCCGGCGACCACGCCTGGCCCCGGCCGCGCCCGCCGCCCAGGAGCCCCGATCTCCCATCGTCCATGAAGAGCATCGCTCGTCCCCCTCCCGTGCTCGTGCGGATGCGATGCTCCTCTGCAAACATGGGGCCCTGACAGCCGCCGTGAAGCGCGCCGGAATCGCAGGGAATCGCCGGCGCCGTCCCGCGCGCGTGGTCCGGGAGCCACACACCCGTGGGCCGCGCGACACCCACTCACTCTCCGTACGGGTTCCCCGCGACGGGGCGGCGGGGCAAGTTCGCGGCCATGGTCGCTCGACCTGCTCGTCGCCCCGCCCGCTGCTCGCCGTGCTCCCCGCCCTCGCCGTCGCCTGCACCGGCCCCCGCGCCGCGCCGGGGCCCGCCGCCGCACCTCCTCCGGAGCCGCCGCCCGCAGGGCCGGACCGGCGTCGCACCCAGCGTGAACCCGTTCCTGCACGCGCAGGGGCGCGACCTCGTGGACGGCCAGGGCCGTGGCCGGGGCCGTTCCGCGACGGGACGGCACGACGCTCTTCCCCGGCGAGTTCGGCGTGATCCGCGAGGGGTTCGCCGGGAAGCGCGACGGCGCGGCGTGGGTGGCCGACGTGCTCGAGCTCGTCGGCGCGGAGGGCGTGAGCTTCTCGTACCACGTGCTCCACGAGGAGGCGTTCGGGCTCTATGGGACCTCCGCGAGCCAGCCGCCCGCGCGGCGGAACGCGGCGCTCGCGGAGGTGCTCGCGGGGAAGCCTGCCCCGAATGCGCCATGGAGGACGCGCGCGCCGGCGCCGGCCGGTGGCAGGTACGTACACTGTACGTGTACGCGGCGGTACGTGTGCGCTGCGGTGGTCGGCGCGCGCCGCGCCACCCCAATCGCGAGGCGAGCGCACGTCTGCTAAGCGTGGAATGGCACTCCGGAGAGTGCGCTCCTCAAGGGAGGAACCATGAAGAAGGTCATGCTGGCGGCGGTCCTCGGGCTCGTGCTCTCGGCGTGCGGCGGCGAAGGCGGGGGCGTGAAGTGGAGGGATCCCGACTCGTTCGACCCGCAGTTCGGCTCGCCGTCGAGCTCGCTCACGGAGGCGGAGCAGACGGCGGCGCAGAGCCTCACGACCTCGGTGTCGAACGCGGTCGCGTTCCCGGACACCGAGGACGCCGCGACGGCCGACGCGCAGGCCATGGCCGCGGCCAACCTCCCCAACGACATGGGCAACGTCTTCGGCGACGTCCCGTCCTACGAGGCCACGGTGACCGCCCAGGCGCGCGCGTTCGCGTCCGGCGCGGCGCTGGAGGCCGCCCCGGTGTGGGACAATCCGGAGTGCTGGACGGTGACCGCCCGGCGGGTGCTCTACGACAACTGCACCCAGACCACGACCGACGTCGAAGAGGGCGTGACCACCGTCTACCGGATCGACGGGTCGCTCCAGGCCGCGATCGACGCCGGCACGCAGGACCGGACCGTGACCTGGGACGTCACCATCTCCGTCCGGATGAGCAACGCGTCGGCCTCCCTGACGTTCTCGGATCGCTACCGCGGCACGATCACCTTCTCGCCCACGGCGCGCACGTACGTCGGGGACTCCCGGTCGGACATCTACATCGCCATGTCGGCGGAAGGGTTCAGCGAGGAGGCGGCCCTCACGTACCACGCGGAGTTCGACCTCGCCTACACGGCCGACGCGCCGCCGTGCGTGAACTCCGGCACGCTCACGCTCAAGCGGTTCGCCAGCGAGATCCCGTCGGGCATGGAGGACGACCCGCGGTACCAGGACGCGGCCGTGAGGTTCACGTGGACCGACGCCTGCGGCGCCGGCTCGGTCCAGGTCGCGCGTCAGCTGTAGAGCATTCGACGAGCGCTCCGGAGCCCGGATCCGCGCCGCGGGTCCGGGCTCTCTCGTTCACACCCAGTGCACGGCCGGCAAGCGCCTGCGGAGGCCGCGCAGGAACCGGTACCGCGGGAACCCGACGATCACGGCGACGTGCACCCGGTGCGCCGCGGGGATCCCGAACAGCCGCCGGAGCTCGGGCGTCTTCTCGACGGCGGGCGGCACGAGCCCGACCATCGTCGCGCCGAGCCCGAGCGCGTGCGCGGCGAGGAGCGCCCAGGCGGCGGCGATGCGGGCGTCCTCCGACGCGTTCCCCGCGTCCGCCGGGGAGTGGAAGAGGAGCATCGCAGGGGCGCCGCGGGTGATCGTGTCCCACCGCCCGGCGCGCGTCCCCTCGAGCCGACCCGGCATCGTCGGGAGCACGTGGGTCGCGAGCGCGCGGCGCGCGTCGGGCGCGAGCGTGCGGGACACGATCCAGCGGCCGACCGGGCTCCGCCAGGCGCGCACCAGCTTCTCGTAGAGCGCGACCATCGCCGGGAGCGCCCGCCGCATCGTGTCGGGCCGCTCCACCACCGTCACGTCGAGCTTGTGCGGCGTGTAGCCCATGGGCGCGAGCGCGACCATCGCCACGAGCCGCTCCAGGAGCCCGCGCGGCACGGGCTCGTCCCGGAACGTGCGGACGGAGCGGCGGCGCTCGAGGAGCCGCTGGAAGGCGTCGGGGTCGGGCCGCTCGGGCGGCAGCGGGAAGAGGTCCGCCGGCGCGATCCCCTCGACCGCGATCGCGCCCGCTGGGCACGCGGCCATGCAGTGCCCGCACCGCATGCACGCGCCCGCGAAGGCGGCCACCGCGACCGCCCGCATCTCCCCGTCCCGCTCCTCGACGCCGAGGACGTGCGCGGGGCAGACGTCGGCGCAGGTGCCGCAGCCGCTGCACGCGGACGGGTCGATGTCGTGTCGGGTGTGCGCGAAATCGCTCATGACCGCGATCTTCGTGCGGGGCTCACGCCGGGAGCAAGCCGCCGAGGCAGCACGCGCTCCCCCGCGAGGTGCGCGCGTCCGCAGGGTTGACCCGGAGGGCCCGCCCGTCTATGTATCGCCGTCCGTCCGCACGTGTGACCGGACAGAAGGAACCGACATGGCCCGCGTAACCGTCGAGGATTGCCTGCCGCTGGTCGAGAACCGCTTCGCGCTGGTGCTCCTCGCCACGAAGCGCACCCGCCAGCTCATGGCCGGTGCGCGCCCGCTCCAGGCGGACACCAAGAACAAGCCCCCGGTCCTCTCGCTCCGCGAGATCGCCACCGGCAAGGTCCGGTTCGATCGGTCGGTGCGCGAGGCGCTCGCCGGCAAGTTCGACAAGGAGAAGGGCATCCCCGCCGGTCAGACGCGGACGCTGCGGTAGCCATCCTCGGGGTGGGAATCCGGAGGGCGCGCTCCTGGAGCGCGCCCTTTTCGTTTGCCTGGCGCCGGCTCCGGGCACCGCGCTCGGGCTCGGGCTCGAGGGGCTCGTTCACGGGGTGGAGCGCCGACCGAGGTACCCGAGCTTCTCGCTCGTGCCCAGCCGGTAGCTCCGCCGGAGCTCCCGGAGGAGCCCCTCCAGATCGGCGTCGTCCACGTACCGCCCTTCGAGCCAGCGGGCGTAGCCGCCGCCGAGCCGGTTGGCCTCGCGGTACCGGTGCAGCTCGTCGGCCCCGAGGTGCGCGTGGAACGCGACGCGCTCGAAGAGGCGGCGGCGGAGCGCCGGGCTCACCCGGCGGAGCCCGCGCCGCCAGAGGTGCAGGAGCAGGAGCGCGAACTTGTCCACCTCGGCCTGCACCTCGAGCTCGAGGAGCGAGACGGACCGGCCCGCCGCGGCGCGCGTCGAGAGGTAGACGAAGTGCGAGACGCCCTCGGCCGCGGGGGCGAGGTGGCGGAGCACGCGCCGGGCGACGAGGCGCGGCCGGCGGAGGTGCGGATCGGCGCCGGCCGCGGCCGCGAGGACCTCGTCGTCCAGGAAGAGGCCCACCGCGATGCCGTCCTCCTCCTCGACCACGAGCAGCTCCTCGGGCGCGAAGGGCACGCGCCCCGCCGCCGCCGCGGCCTCGCGGCCGAGCAGGAACTCGCCCACGGGCGGCGCCGAGACGCCGTAGATCGCCTCGAGCTCCTCCTGCAGGTACGCGAGCGTCGAGGCGGCGGGGCCGGCCGATGGCGAAGGGCTCACTGCTTCAGGCCTCGCGGCGGGTTGCCGGGGCCGGAGAACAGCGCGACGCCGCGCTCGCGCAGGAGCTCGGCGACGCGCGTCGACCGCGTCGCGAGGAACCGCTCGTACAGGCGGAGGAGCCCCCGGTTCGATCGGAGGTTCGAGAGCTCGGCGATCTCCGCGAACACGTCCACGAACTCGCCGAACCGCTCCGCCAGCTCGCCGAAGAGGTCGTCCCGGCCGCCCTCCGCGAGCGCCCCGTACGCGCGCTCGCCCATCGCGATGTAGTAGTCGACGCCCGCGACCGAGCGGGCGAGGGAGTCGCCGAAGAACCCGGAGACGTAGAGGGCGGTGTCGCCGAGGCGGCGGAGCTCGCGCGTCCGCTCGGCGCGGTCCTTCTGCAGCGCCTCGAGGAGGATCATCGCGAGCGGCTGCGCGCGGACGGCCCCGTCCTGCCGCTCGACGTACAGCTTCTCGCGCTCGAGGAAGCTGGCGAGGAGGTCCACCAGGTAGAACTCCGTGACCTCCTGGACCCGGAGCTTCCGGTGGGCGAGCGTCTCCCCGACGGCCTCCCGGAACCACTCCCGCGCGCTCTTCCCGACGATGATCTTCTCGGTCATCGCTGCCGTGCCTCCAGGCGCCCGCCCGAGTGAGGGCGATTGCCCCACTGCCCCTCCTGGGGAAAAAGCTAACGCCCGGACCCTTCGAATCGCAACCCCACGGGATCAAAGGCATTTTCACACATTGGCGCCGGGCGAGCAGCCGGGGGCGACGACTGCCAGCCGGCGCCCAGCACTCGATCGGGGCGACTGCCAGCCGCACGTCGATTTCCTTTGAAAGATGGGTACTTACCGTTTCGCCCCGGTCGCTTGACAGCCCAGGGTCGGTGGTTAAGCTACGCGCGCCTTTGGCAGTCGTGGGTTACGAGTGCCAAGGCATCCGACCTTGGAACCAGGGGGCGGCCGAGAAGGCCGAAGGCCCCCGGAACGAAAGGCAGGGAGCACTCATGACCACCAAGATCCGTCCCCTCCAGGACCGCATCATCGTCAAGCGCGTGCAGGAGGAGGAGAAGACGAAGGGCGGCATCATCATCCCCGACACCGCCAAGGAGAAGCCGATCGAGGGCAAGGTGATCGCCGTCGGCAACGGCAAGGTCCAGGAGGACGGCAAGGTCCGTCCGCTCGACGTGAAGGCCGGTGACCGGGTCCTCTTCTCCAAGTACGCCGGGACCGAGATCAAGATCGAGGGCGAGGAGCACCTGATCATGCGCGAGGACGACATCCTCGGCGTGATCGAGGGCTAGCCCGTCTGCTTCACCACTAGAGAACGGAGCAACGAGAAATGGCTGCCAAGGAAATCCTCTTCGATCAGAAGGCCCGCGACTCGATCCTGAAGGGCGTGAACGCCCTCGCCGACGCGGTCAAGGTGACCCTCGGGCCCAAGGGCCGGAACGTGGTCATCGAGAAGAGCTTCGGGTCCCCGACGATCACCAAGGACGGCGTGACCGTCGCCAAGGAGATCGAGCTCGAGAACAAGTTCGAGAACATGGGCGCGCAGATGGTGAAGGAGGTCGCCTCCAAGACCTCCGACGTCGCCGGCGACGGCACCACCACCGCGACCGTGCTCGCCCAGGCGATCTACCGCGAGGGCTCGCGCCTCGTGGCCGCCGGGCACAACCCGATGGACATCAAGCGCGGCATCGACAAGGCGGTCGAGGCCGTCGTGGGCGACCTGAAGAAGCTCTCGAAGCCCACGCAGGACCAGAAGGAGATCGCCCAGGTCGGCATCATCTCCGCCAACGGCGACACCACGATCGGCAACATCATCGCCGAGGCGATGCAGAAGGTCGGCAAGGAGGGCGTCATCACGGTCGAGGAGGCCAAGGGCCTCGAGACCACCCTCGAGGTCGTCGAGGGCATGCAGTTCGACCGCGGCTACCTCTCGCCGTACTTCGTGACCGACGCCGAGCGCATGGAGGCGATCCTCGACGACGCCTACATCCTCATCCACGAGAAGAAGATCTCGAACATGAAGGACCTGCTCCCGCTGCTGGAGCAGATCGCGCGCTCGGGCAAGCCGCTCCTCATCGTCGCCGAGGAGGTCGAGGGCGAGGCGCTCGCCACCCTCGTCGTCAACAAGCTGCGCGGCACGCTGCACGTCTGCGCCGTCAAGGCGCCGGGCTTCGGCGACCGCCGCAAGGCCATGCTCGAGGACATCGCCATCCTCACCGGCGGCCGCATGATCGCCGAGGAGCTCGGCATCAAGCTCGAGCAGGTCACCCTGAAGGACCTCGGCCGCGCGAAGCGGATCACGGTGGACAAGGACAACACCACCATCGTGGACGGCAACGGCGGCAAGGCCGACATCGAGGCCCGCGTGAAGACGATCCGGGCCCAGATCGAGGAGACCACGAGCGACTACGACCGCGAGAAGCTGCAGGAGCGCCTCGCGAAGCTCGTCGGCGGCGTCGCGGTCATCAACGTCGGCGCGGCCACCGAGACCGAGATGAAGGAGAAGAAGGCCCGCGTCGAGGACGCGCTCCACGCGACCCGCGCGGCCGTCGAGGAGGGCATCGTCCCCGGCGGCGGCGTCGCGTACCTGCGCTGCCTCAAGGCGCTCGACGGCGTGAAGGTGAACGAGGGCGAGAAGTTCGGCCTCGACATCGTCCGGCGCGCGCTCGAGGAGCCGCTCCGCCAGATCGCCGGCAACGGCGGCTACGAGGGCTCGATCGTCGTCAACAAGGTGAAGGAGTCGAAGGAGTCCGCGTTCGGCTTCAACGCCCAGAGCGGCGACTTCGAGGACCTGGTGAAGGCCGGCGTCATCGACCCCACGAAGGTGAGCCGGTCGGCGCTCCAGAACGCGGCGTCGGTCGCGTCCCTCATGCTCACGACGATGGCGATGGTCGCCGAGAAGCCGAAGGAGGAGTCGCCTGCGCCGGCCCCGGGCGGCGGCATGGGCGGCATGGGCGGCATGATGTAGGCCGATCCCCGCCTGAGTAGGTTCGTCGGGGCCGCCCGCAAGGGCGGCCCCGTTGCTTTTCGTGCAACGCCTTTGCGTTCCTGCGCGACGCGGCGCATCCTCGTGCAGGAGGTTCGCGATGTCACTGACCGTGCTGATGGCAGCGGTGAAGCGGACCGGCGACGTGGGCATCGATCTTCCGGCAGGTGCCTCGGCGCGATCCCTCCAGCCGACGGACTACCACCCGGTGGACATGGAGCCGGAGGAGCGCGTGCGCGCCGGGGTGATCGGGATCGACCTCCCGGCCGGGCGCTCCGCGGCCCAGCTCCGCCCCGAGGACTACGGGACGTACGTCACCGAGCACGCGGCCTGAACGCGGCGCGCGGGGCCCCACCCCGCCTCTCGCGATCACCCCGCCGCGCCGGCCTGCGGGAAGAGCGCGACGGCGGCGCGCCCGAACGCGGCGACCACGTCGCCGCGGAAGAAGAGCAGCGGCGCGGCCACGACAGCCCCGACCGCGAGGGCCCACCGCTGCGGGTGCGCCGTCTCGGTCTGCGTGGCGATGAACACGGTCGCCCCGAAGAGCAGCAACGTCTGCGTCCCGCCGACCAGCAAGGCCGCGGGCCACGAGAGCCCGAGCAGGTGGAGCGCGCCGGCGAGGGCGACGAGGCCGGCGACGTTGAGGAGATCCCGCCCCGAGCCCGCCCACCAAGCCCGATGCTCCGCCCGGCGCAGGCGGAGGCCCACGCGCTGGAGGAGCAGGAACGCCGCGACCGCCGCGACGTACAGCGCGTCGGCGAGGAGGCCGGCCGCCCCCGGGGGTGCCGAGACGGTCCACATCCGGCGATCCTAGCGCAGCCTGCCGGCCCGCGGTGGCTCACCCCGCCTTGGCGCTCGCCAGGAACGCTTTCGCGGCCTCCGAGAGGTCCCCGCCGCTCCGGTAGACGGCGTGGATGGTCCGCTCGAGGCGCATCTCACGGACGGTGAGCGCGGCGAGGTCGCCGCGGGCGATCTCCGGCTCCGCCACCCGCCGGGGCATGAGGGCGACCCCGAGCCCCTGCTCGACGAGGCGCTTGATGGCGTCGAGCGAGGGGAGCTCGATCACGATGTTCAGCGCGGTGCGGCACCGCGCGAAGCTCTGCACGACGCGCTCGCGCCACGGCGAGCGGACGTTGTGCGCGAGGAACGCCTCGGCCCCGAGCTCGCGGATCGACACGTCCGCGCGGCGCGCGAGGCGGTGCCCGGGCGCGACCAGCAGGGCGAGGTCGTCGCGCGCCACCGCCACGCTGGTGAGCCCCGGCTGCGTCGGGCGGTAGGTCAGCAGTCCGAGCTCCGCGTCGCGCCGGAGGAGCTCGGAAGGGATCTCGCTCGCCAGGCTCCGCTTCACCTCGATCTTGACGTTCGGGTAGCGCGCGCGGTAGGCGGCGACGATCGGCAGCAGGTGCACGACCGTGTACTCGTTCGCGGCGATGACGACCTTCCCGCGCTGGAGCTCGCCCACCTCCTGGATGGCCGTGCTCGCGTCACGGCGCAGGTTGAGCATCTGCAGCGCGTACTCGTAGAGCACCCGGCCGGCGTCGGTGAGCGTCCCGTCCTTCGAGGATCGGTCGAAGACCCGCTTCCCGAGCTCCTCCTCGAGGCGGCGGACGGCCTGGCTCACCGCGGGCTGCGTCCTGTGGAGGCGCTGCGCCGCCCGGGAGAAGCCCTTCTCCTGCGCGACCGCGACCAGGACCTCGAGCTGGGAGAGTTCCATGGGGGTCATCATAACGCGTCCGAATGTTCTCATGAAAAGAATCACTTGGACTTATCCGCTCCGAGCGCCTAGCGTTCGCCACGTTCACCGTTCGTGAGACCCGGAGGGTCCCATGGCGCGATCGCAGGTCGTCCCGAGGCTCGAGCCGGATCACTGCAAGGGCTGCTCCCGCTGCGTCGAGGCCTGCGCCCGCGGCTGCATCACGCCGGGCGCCGCGCTCCACCCGGCGACCGGCCTCGTCCCGGTCGCGCTCGACCTCGCCGGCTGCAACGGGTGCGGGCTCTGCATCCAGGCCTGCCCGGAGCCGTACGCGCTCGTCCCCGCGAACGGGCCGGGCGCCCTCGTGGGCCTGCCGCCGGTCGCCCACGACGTGCCCGACCGCCGCCTCCCGCTCCCGCCGGCCCGCGCCATGCTCCTGAAGGGCAACCACGCCGCGGCGGTGGGCGCGCTGCTCGCCGGGTGCCGCCACTTCTTCGGCTACCCCATCACCCCGTCCACGGAGGGGGCCGAGCTCATGGCGAAGCTCCTGCCCGCGCTGGGCGGGACGTTCCTGCAGGCGGCGAGCGAGATCGCGGCGGTGAACCTCATGTACGGCTGCGCCGGCGCGGGGCGGCGGACGATGACGTTCACCTCCGGCCCGGGCTTCAGCCTGATGCTCGAGGGGATCTCGTACATGATCGGCGCCGAGCTCCCGGGCGTGTTCGTGGACGTGATGCGCGCCGGGCCCGGACTCGGGAACATCGGACCGGAGCAGGCGGACGTGAAGCTCGCCTGCCGCGGCCTCGGGCACGGCAACACCCACGCCCCGGTCCTCGCGCCGGCCTCGCCGCAGGAGCTGCTCGACCTGACGATGCACGCCTTCGCGCTCGCCTTCCGGTGGCGCACGCCCGTGATCGTGCTGGCCGACGGCGTGCTGGGTCAGATGTCGGGGCGGGTGGCGTTGCCCGCGGAGCGGATCGAGCCCGGCCTCCCCGCGTGGGCGGTCTCGGGCGACGCCGCCCACCGGCGGAACCTCCACTGCTCCATCCAGCTCCGGGAGACGGACCAGGAGGCGCACAACCTCCGCCTCGTCGAGAAGTACCGGCGGATCGCCGCCGCCGAGGCGCGCGCCGAGCGGTTCCGGTGCGACGACGCGGAGGTGCTGGTCGTGGCGTGCAACTCGCCCGCGCGCGCCGCGCGCGGCGCCGTCGAGGCGCTCCGCGCGGAGGGGATCGCCGCCGGCCTCTTCCGCCCGCAGACGCTCTGGCCCTTCCCCGTGCGCGCCCTCGTGCCGCTCCTCGACCGCGCGCGGCGGCTCGTGGTGGTCGAGGCGAGCGACGGGCAGCTCGAGGACGAGGTGCGGCTCGCGCTCAGCCACGCGGGCGCCGGGGCCGGGCTCGCCTGGTCGCACGTGCGCCACCACGGGGGCGTCCTCCCCCGGCTCGACGAGATCGTCGGGGCCGTCCGGCGCGCCGCGGGGCGAGAGGCGGTGGCGGCGTGAAGGCATTCTACGACCGGTTCGACCGCCACGACGGCGGCGCGGGCCTCAAGGCCCGGACCACGCACTACTGCGCCGGGTGCGGGCACGGGCTCGCCCACCGCTACCTCTCGGACGCGATCGAGGCGCTCGGGATCCAGGACCGGACGGTCGCCGTCTCGCCGGTCGGCTGCGCCGTGTTCCTCTACTACTACCTGGACGTGGGCAACACGCAGGCCGCCCACGGCCGCGCGTCGGCGGTCGCGCTCGGCCACAAGCTCGCGAACCCCGGCAGCGTCGTCGTGAGCTACCAGGGCGACGGCGACCTCGCCTCCATCGGCCTCACCGAGATCCTCCAGGTGGCCCAGCTCGGCGCGCCGCTCACCATCGCGTTCGTGAACAACGCGATCTACGGCATGACGGGCGGGCAGCTCGCGCCCACGACGCTCCTCGGCCAGAAGACCACGACGAGCCCGCGGGGCCGCGACCGCACCATGGGCCAGCCGCTCCGGATGGCCGAGCTCGTCGCCTCGCTCGACGGGCCCGTCTACGTCGAGCGGGTGGCCCTCTTCGACGCGAAGCAGCGCGTCCGCGCCGCGCGCGCCATCGAGAAGGCGCTGCGGTACCAGGTGGAGGACCGCGGGTTCACGTTCGTCGAGGTGCTCGCGGAGTGCCCGACGCACCTCCGCATGTCGCCGCTCGACGCGGAGCGGTGGGTCCGCGACGAGATGCTCCCGGTCTTCCCGCTCGGCGTGAAGAAGGACCTCCCCGACGCCCGCTGGGGCGAGTGGCCGGCGCCGCGGTTCGACCCGGGGCCGATCCTCGAGGCGCTCGAGGCGCAGCCGCCGGCGGACGATCCCCCGGCCACGGCGACCCGCGCGTCCGGCGGACTCGGAGTGAAGCTCGCGGGCGCGGGCGGAGACGGAGCCCAGACCGCCGCGGCGCTCGTCGCGCGCGCCGCCATCGCGGAGGGGTTCGACGCCACGCACATCCCGTGCTACGGACCCGAGTCCCGCGGCGGCACCTCCTTCGCCGACGTCCGGCTCGCCGCAGACGAGGTGCTCGCCCCCGAGGTCCCCTGCCCGGACGCGCTCGTCGCCTTCAACGCCCCGAGCCTCGCGCGGTTCGCGCCCGCCCTCGCGCCGGGCGGCGTCGTCGTGTACGACAGCGCGGTCATCCGCGCGCCGGCGCTCGCTCCCGGCGTCCGCGCCGCCGCGGTCCCGTGCGCCCGGATCGCGGCGGAGCTCGGGAGCCCGCTCGTGAAGAACGCCGTCGCGCTCGGAGCGCTCCACGTCGCGGCCGGGCTCCTCTCCGAGGCGACGTTCGTGCGGACGATCCGGGAGGCGCTCGCGAGGAGCGCGGCGCTCGCGGACGTGAACGTGGAGGCATTTCTTCGCGGGGTCCGGGCCGCCCAGGAGACGTACACGCCGCCCCACCCGTGAACGGCCTGACCGCCTTCCCGGGCCCGGGCCCGGGCTCGGGCTCGGGCTCGGGCTCGGGCTCGGAGAGGCGACGCGCGTTGCATGCGATTACGATCACTCCATGCGCAGCGTGGAAGACCGATCCCTCCCGACGCACGTGGACGTCCCCCCCGGGCAGTTCGAGGCCACTGTCGTGGAGGAGAGCCGGCGACGGCCGGTCGTGGTGGACTTCTGGGCGCCCTGGTGCGGACCGTGCCGGACCCTCGGGCCGATCCTGGAGCGGCTGGCCGCCCAGGCCGGCGGCGCCTGGCTGCTCGCGAAGGTGAACGTGGACGCCGACCCGGACGTCGCCGCCCGGTTCGGGGTGCAGGGGATCCCCGCGGTCAAGGCGTTCCGGGGCGGCGCGCTCGTGTCCGAGTTCGTGGGCGCGCTGCCCGAGGGGCGCGTGCGGAGCTGGCTCGAGGGCGTCGTGCCCGGGCCCGCGGACGAGGCCTTTGCCGAGGCGCAGGCGCTGCTCGAGGCCGGGAAGCCGCCCGCCGCGCGGGAGGCGCTCGCGCGCGTGCTCGCGCTGAAGCCGACCCATGGCGGCGCGCTCCTCGCGCTCGCCGAGCTCGAGCTCGCCGAGGGCCGCCGCGCCGAGGCGCTCGCGCACCTCGACCGGATCCCTCCGGCCGACGCGGATCAGCACTCCTCGCGCGTCGCGGCGCTGCGCCTCCGCGCCAGCGCGCCCGCGGACGCGGACGTCGGAACGCTCCGCCGCAAGGTCGAGGCCGACCCCGGCGACGGCGAGGCTCGCCTCGCGCTCGCCCGCGGGCTGGCGGGCAAGGGCGAGTACCCAGCCGCGCTGGAGGAGCTGCTCGAGGTGGTCCGGCGCTTCCACCGCAAGGGGCCCGGAGAGGAGGCGCGGGCGTTCATGGTCCAGCTCTTCGACGTGGTCGGCGCGCGGTCGGAGCTCGCCGACGCGTACCGGACGCGCCTCTCGCGGGAGCTCTACCGCTGAGTGGCGGGCGCGAGGTCGTCCACGCCGCGTTCACCCGCGAGCCGCTCGAGGATCCCGCGCAGCGCGCACCGCTCGTCGTCGAGGGCGTAGCCGAGCCGGGCCGCAGCGACGGGGAGGAGGAACGGCGCGAGGTCCTCCGCGCGCGCGCCGGCACGCGCGAGGTACGTCCGCAGATACACGGCGTGCAGGAGCCTGCGCCCGGCCTGGAGCACGCGCCGGAGCTGCCCCTGCGGGGGCGAGGAGATCCGCAGCATCAGCGACGTGCGGGCCACGTCCGCGAGCGGGTGCCCCGCCGAGAGCTCCGGCCAGTCGATCACCACCGGCCCGCGGCGCGTGAGGACCACGTTGTCCGGGTGGAGATCGCCGTGGCAGGCCGCCTCGCCCGCCGGCATCCGCGCGAGCGCCGCGGCGACGCCGGCCCGGAGCGGCTCCTCGATGCCGGCGCGGTCGATCCTCCAGCGGAGGTGCTCGGTGAGCGGCGCGAGGCCCGGGACGCGATGCGCGTGGATCGCGGCGTGGACCTCGGCGAGCCTGCGTGCGACGGCGAGCATCGTCCAGGGCCTCGCCGAGAGGAGCCGCAGGAGCGAGGGGCCCTCGATGCGCTCCAGCACGATCCCGAGCCGCCGCTCGACGCGCTCCAGGCCGTACACGCGCGGCGCAGGGAGGCCGGCCTCGGACGCCGCGGCCGTGAGCCGGTGCTCGCTCGCCGCCCACTCCTCCGGGTGCCACGGGTGGAAGAGCTTCAGCACCCTCCCCTCGCCCCATGCGTAGACCTCGGCCGTCCGCCCCACCCCGAGCCGCGTCGCGTTCGAAAGCTCCATGACGACGTTCTCCCTAGAGCGCGTGCAGGCCCGCGCGCTTGGCGCGCCGCTCCGCCCGGGCGAGCAGGTGGACGGAGAGCGCGGTGTACAGGACGGCGTGGGCGCCGAGCATCGCCCATTCCTGGCCGACCGGGAGGATCGTGCGCCACCGCTCGCCCATCGCGTAGTGGCGCACGAGGTCGTACCCCCAGGTGAACGGCAGGGCGCACGCGACCCCCCGCAGCGCCGCCGGGAACGCGTGCACGGGCAGGTAGGCGCCGGCCAGCATCTCGAAGGCCACCCCCAGCACCTCCGCCAGCGCGCCGGCCTGCCGCCACAGGATCGCGAGCAGCGCGACGAGCACGCCGAGCGCGGTGAGGGCGATCAGCATCAGGAGGCACGCCCCGAGGAGGAGCACCGCGGCGGCGAATCCCGGCCGCGCCGCCCAGAGCAGCAGCCCGAGCAGCGGCACGAACCCGATCATCCCGAGCGCCAGCTCCGAGACCACCGCGCCGGCGAGGTACGCGTACCGCGAGCCGGGCGTCGCGAACAGGTACTCGAGGGTGCCGCTCTGGAGATCGCCGGCGGCCGCCTCCATCGGCGCCCAGAGGCTGGGCCGGATGAACACGACGAGGAGGAGCCCGGCGAGGAAGAAGGCGAGCAGCGTGCGCCCCTCGAGCGGCGGCGCGCCGGGCGCGGGCGGCCGGACGGTGATGGCGCGCGCGAGGAGCAGAAAGAACCCGACGCGGAGCGCGAGCTGCGCGTTGCGCCCGAGCAGGTTCGGCAGGTAGCGGCGGGAGACGCGGAGGTTCCTCCCGGCGCTCGCGGCGAGCACCCGGGCGAAGGACGCCGGCCGCGAGAGCCCGGTCCACCGCGCCGGCGGCGCCACGGCGGGAGCTGCGGTCGAGCTCACGCGACCCCCTGCGCGCCGTTCGTCGCGGCCGGCGCGGCGCCGAGGCCGAGCGCGCGCGCCACCTCGGCCGCGTCCTTCGCCCCGAGCGCGGCGACGAGGGCCGCGGGGGACGCCTCGGTCCGGATCCGCCCCTCGTCCACGACGGCGACACCATCCGCGAGCGCGTCGAGGTCGGCGAGGACGTGCGAGGTGAGGAGGAGCGCGAGCCCGCGCTGGACCTCGCGCCGGAGGAAGGCGCGGACGCCGTGCGCCGCCAGCGGATCGAGCCCCTTCGTCGGCTCGTCGAGGAAGGCGACCGGCGGGTCGTGGAGCAGCGCGCGGGCGATGACGACGGCCTGCTTCTGTCCTCCGGAGAGCGTCCCGAAGAGCGCATCGAGGCGGGGCGCGAAGCCGAGCGCTCCGGCGAGGCGCGCGATGCGGGCGTCGAGCTCCGCGCGGCGCAGGCCGCGGAGCGCGCCGAAGAAGCGGAGGTTCTCGCGGACCGTGAGGCGGGGGTAGGCCGAGCGCTCGGAGTCCTGGGCAACCCAGCCGCAGAGGTGCGCGACCTCGGCGGAGGCCCGGTCGAGCTCCCGGCCCAGCACCGTGACCCGGCCGCCGTCCCGCGCGAGCGCGCCCGCCAGGATCCGGACGAGGGTCGTCTTGCCGGCCCCGTTCCGCCCGAGGAGCGCCAGCGTCTCGCCGCGGCGGAACGAGAGGGAGGCGCCGTCGAGCACCACCGCCCGGCCGAACCGCTTCCGGACCCCCTCTGCCATCACGCGATCGTCCATGCGCGCTCCGCGATCCCGCGCGCCCGCGGGGTCCGAACTTGACAGTGGCAAGTTTAGCGCCGGTCTTGTCAGTGTCAAGTTTGGCCGGCTATACTCCGCCCATGGCCCCCCGGAAGCACCCCGCCCCCAAGCCCGCCGGGCGCTACCACCACGGCGCTCTCCGCCGCGCCCTGCTCGACGCCGCCCTGCGCCTCGTCGAGGAGCAGGGCGTCGAGGCGCTCTCCCTGCGCGAGCTCGCCCGGCGCCTGGGCGTCTCCCACGCCGCGCCCGGTCACCACTTCCCCGATCGGCTCGCGCTCCTGGTCGCGCTCTCGGCGGAGGGGTTCGAGCGGCTCGCGGGGGACATGGAGGCTGCGGCCGAGGGCCGGCCGCCCGGGGCCGAGCGGCTCGCCGCGGTGGGCGAGGCCTACCTCCGGTTCGCCCTCGATCACCCCGCGCACCTCCAGATCATGTTCGGCCCGGAGGTGGGCGGGATGAGGATCCGCCCGCCCGAGCTGCGCGCGCCGAGCGAACGGGCGCGCGGCGTCCTCGACGAGACGATCGCGCAGCTTGCGGGCGTCCCGCCGCGCGGTCCCGGCGCGCCCCGCGATCCGATCGTGGAGGTGCACACGTTCGCCGCCTGGGCGCTCCTGCACGGCGCCGCCCGGCTGTGGATCGACGGTCCGCTGCGCGCCAGCATGGAGCGGCGCGGGGCGGGCCGGGCGCGGTTCGAGGAGCTGGCGCGCGGCGCGATCGCCATCGGGACCGACGCGGTGGCTCGGTCGGCGGCGCGTCGCGGAGCGACGAACAGTCACGATCCGTGATGGTCATGTGCGGGGCCCCGCCGGGGTCACGGCGACGCCCGCCCACACTTCCGCACCGCACCCGACGTTTCGCCTGCCCCGCGTTCACGGTACTTTGCGTGCATTCGGATCACCAACGCTGGGAGCGAGAGATGACTCGGATCACGACCGTCGTGGCGGCGCTGCTCGTCGTGGGGGCAACGGGGTGCACCGGCATCAATAAGTACACGAACCTCGAGCGCGAGGCGGCCGCGACGGATGCCCGTCTGAAGGAAGCCACCGCCAAGGTGGGCGTGCTCGAGAGCCGGCTCGAGGCCGCGGAGGCCCGGGCGAAGGCCGCCGAGGAGAAGGCCGCCGCCGCGGAGACGAAGGCCAAGGACTCCGCGGAGTGGGCCGCGGGCTCCGAGGCCAAGGCGCAGGCGCTCCAGGCGCAGCTCGAGCAGGCGAAGAAGGAGCTCGCCGCGGTGAGCGAGGCGCGCGACGCGCTGCAGGTCAAGACCGCGGCGCTGGTGGAGAAGAGCACGGAGTACGAGAACCTCGCCGGCTCGCTCCAGAAGCAGATCGAGGCGGGCCAGGTCGAGCTCTCGCAGCTCAAGGACAAGATGACGGTCAAGCTGAAGGACCGGATCCTCTTCGCCTCCGGCTCGGCCAGCCTCAACCCCGAGGGGCGCAAGGCGCTCGACGCCGTCGCGGGCGCGTTCAAGAACCTCGAGGGCAAGAACGTGCTCGTCGCCGGCTACACCGACGACGTCCGCGTCTCGAAGGGCCTGCCCTACAAGGACAACTGGGACCTCTCGTCGGCCCGCGCGATCGCGGTCGTCCGCTACCTCGTCTCGAAGGGCGTCCCGCCGGAGATGCTCGCGGCGGCGGGCTACTCCCAGTTCCGGCCCCTCGCCCCGAACGACTCGCCCGCGAACCGGAGCATGAACCGGCGCATCGAGATCGCGCTCACGGCCGCCGACGAGGCGCCCGTCGCCGAGACGAAGTAATCCGAGGCGCGGTTCAGGGAACCGCGCCCGCGGAGTCTCCGGCGAACTCGCCGGGGAACGGCACCCCGGAGCGCTCCGCGCAGACGCGGAGCAGCTCCTCCTGGACGGCCTCGTCCGAGGCCGCCCGGTGGGCCGCGCGCTGCCGCAGGTGGAAGAAGTACCGGCCGCTCACGCGCGCCCCGGCGTCGTCGCTCACCGCGAGCCACACCTGCGTGCGCGCCCCCTCCTCGAGATCGTCGGGCGCGCCCGGGCCGCCCATCTTCGTCGGGACCCAGCCCGGGTCGATCGCGTTCGATCGGACGCCGGGCCAGCGGCGCGCGACCGCGAACGCGAGGGTGACGAGGAGGAGCTTCGAGTCGGAGTACGCCTGCGACGCGCTCCACCGGCGGCGCCGCCAGGCGAGATCGCCGAGGTCGGGCGCGCCGCCGCGGTGCATGCCCGAGCTGACGTAGACGAGCCGCCGCGCCGGGACGAGCGCGGTGAGCACGTAGGGCGCGAGCACGTTGACCGCGAAGACCTGCTCGACGCCGTCCGCCGTCTCGCGCCGGGGCTGGAGGTAGAGGCCGGCGTTGTGGATGACGGCGTCGAACGGGCCCGCCGCGCGGGCCTGGTCGGCCAGCGCGCGGGTCTCCGCGAGGCTCGAGAGATCGCCCGCGAGCGCGGCCTGCGCGCCGGGGACCGCGCGCCGCGCCTCCCGCGCCCGCGCCTCGCTCCGCCCGTGCAGGACCACCTCGTGGCCCGCCTCGACGAGGCGCCGGGCGGCCAGGCGCCCGAGCCCGTCGGCGGAGCCGGTGACGAAGACGCGCGCCATCGCGGACCCCCACCCGTCTTCTAGCGCGCCCGCGCCGCGCCGCCAGGCACCGGCTCCCGGAGCTGCTTGCGGAGGAACAGGTGCTCGTGCGGCGGCGCGGGGTGCCCGGGCACGCGCCCCATCACCTCGTACCCGGCCTTCCGGTAGAACTCCGGCGCCTGGAACGTGTAGGTCTCGAGGACGACCTGCCGGCACCCGCGCCGCGCGGCCTCCTCCTCCGCGAACGCGAGCAGCCGCGTCCCAAGCCCTGCGCCGCGGCGGGCCTCGTGCACCCACAGGAACTGCACGTGGCAGCACTCGCCCCAGACGTACCCCGTGATCCCGGCGACGACCGCGCCGCTCTCGTCCCGCCACACGCACGAGACGGGACCGCCGAAGGGGATCCCCGTCGCCTCGACGTTGAAGGCGTCGATCCGCTCCTCGAGGTCGCGGGCCTCCGCGGGCGTCGGGTTCGGGTCGAGCCGAAGGTCCGGAGCGGGCATCTCGCTCCTGTAGCGCGCTCCGACGCCGCCGCAACTCCTCTCCGAGCAACGCCCGTCTTCACGTTTCGTTATGACGCTCCGCGCAACGCACGCCGAGTGCGAGCAGAGTCACGAAATCGGAGCGCGCCGTTCAGCGTCCAGGAGAGGGAGCGCCATCCAGGTGCGAGCAGCCCAGAGACGTATGCCTTCCGTGGTCCGCTGGCAGGTGCTGATGCGCAACGTGCGCGACGCTCGCGGCGGCGTCGAGCCGCCCGACGTGGCGCGGTCCGTGCTCGTCCTGTTCAAGACCACCGGCAAGCGGCCGCCGTACGGGTTCCTGCCGTGCGGCCTCGACCACGAGCACGAGGCGTGGCCCGAGAGCTGGGGCCCGCGCCTGCCGACCGAGGTGGACTGGTCGGGGTTCTAGGGCGCCGGCCCGAGGAGGACGAAGGCGCCCGCGGGAGCGGGGGCCTCCGGACCTCCCGGCGGCGCGGGTCATTCGATCTCGATCGTGGTGACGCTCAGCGGGGGCAGCGCCACGAACATCGAGGTGCCGCTCACCGGCTGTGTGCCCACCAGGACGGGCGCCACGCGCCGCCGGGCGTTGACCTGCGCGCGCGCCGACGCCGCGGTCATCCGGTAGAGCGTCGCCGTGCCCGCGAACGTCTGCCCCGCGATCGAGACCCTCCGGGTGCCGCTGGAGCGGTTGATGGCGACGAGGACGCGCCGCCCGGCGGCGCCGCTGTCCTCGCTGGCGTACACCGCGACCTGGGAGACGTCGCTCGAGGTCGCGGGGATGGAGGTGTCGCCGAAGCTCGCGGTCGCGCCGTCGAACCCGCGGAACGCGCGGAACCCGGCCAGCGCGTAGTCATGGGTGCCGCTCGGCGGCCAGAAGTTGGCGGCGAACACCCCCTGCGCCCCGAAGACCCCGAGGTTGTCGGCCTGGGCGATCGTCCCGGCGATGTGGTTCCAGCCGCCGCTCTCGTACTCCGTGATCGCGATCTTCGTGCCGGGGAAGCTCGCGTCGATCTTCTCCTGGATGCGCGGCAGGATCTGGATGGGGCCGCCCAGCGTGCCCTGGACCCAGGCGTTGGAGTTCCCGGTCTCGAGGAACGTCGGGTCCCAGAGGGCGCGCGGGCTCTGGACGATGAGCTGCACCTGGGCGTCCGTCAGGTCGGTGCCGCTTATCGCGGTGATGCGGGTGCGCTCCGCGTCGTAGACCTCCGCGTACCAGTGGAAGTCGTAGACGTCGAGGAGCCGCCGCCCGGCGGCGTCCGACGCGGCCTTGAGCTCGCGGAGGTACTTGTCGGTGAACCAGTTCGTCCCGCCGCCCAGGGTCGGGTCGTCCTGCCAGCGCCAGAGCCCCATGAACCCGTAGTGCGCGGGGCCGAAGATCTTGATCCCGGGGAACTGGTCCTTGAGCGCGCGGGTCATGGCGACCGTCTTGGCGATCAGCTCGTCGGCCGTGACGCGGGTGGGCCCCTGGATCTCCTCGTGCGTCGAGCTCCAGAGCTCGGGCTCGTTGTCGAGGCTCGCGAACGTGGGGAGCGCGGTGCTCGCCCCGAAGACGTCCGCGCCGGGGAAGAGCTGGTCGAGCGTCCAGGCGAACTCGTCCATGAAGACGTACGCGTCGGAGGTGTCCGGGGTGGCCGTGAACGGCGCGTCCGAGACCGTGCTCTTCTTCGGCACGACCTGCTTGAACCGCGTGGCGAGCCGGGTCGCGAGCGGCTGGCTCATGTCCACGTCGCCGTCCTTGTCCGCCGCCACCCAGCCCTGGAGCTGGAACGTGACGAGGCTCGCAGCGCCGCGCCCTCGGGCCGAGGCGATCACGCGCCGCGCGTATTCGGCGGGGGTGGAGTTCCCATTCAGCAGGTAGTCGTCGCTGTGGTACCGGTAGTCGCTCCCCGCGTTCGAGGCGTTGTTCTCCCAGTTGTACGCGGTGAGCCGGTTCCCGCCGCTCCGCTCGAGCGTGAGGAGCGGCACGTCCGCGGCCTCGATGCCGTTGATCCCGTAGATCCACGGCGAGATCGGCGCCGGGTGCGCCGGATCGAGCGTCACCGTGATGTCCGGCGTCGTGTCCGGCGCGGTCGTGGTGAGGTCGACCGTCGCCGGCGCGGAGGCGTTGCCCCAGGTGTCGGTCGCGACCACCGTGACGTGGTAGAGGGTCGAGGGCTGGAGCGAGTCGAGCGTGACCGTGTGCGCCGTCCCCTGCGGCGTGCCTGCGGTCAGGACGGGACCCCCCTCGGTCTGGGCAGAGACCACGCCCGTCGTCGCCCGGTCGGTGGTGAAGGTGAGCGTCGCGCCGTAGTCCGCGACCTGCGTGACGGTGAGGCCGGACACCACGGGCGGCGACGTCGGCCGGTCCTCGTTCGTGAAGGCCACGTTGTTCACGTGGAACTTCGGGCCCGCCCTCCCGTCCCGGAAGAACCAGCCGAACTGGTTGAGCTGGCCGCCCGTGAGCCCGACCGCCGAGAGCCGGACCGTCACCCGGTTGAGCCGGCCTGCGGTCACGGTGCCGAGGTCCACCGCCTGGTCGTTGTCGAACCAGACCCCGAGCTGGGCCATGCCTGCGTCGCTCGTGGACCCGATCTCGAAGGTGAGCAGGTCGTACGACGCCAGGTCGAACTTGCCGCTCCAGTGCCCGAACGTGCCCGCGGTCCAGCCGCCGGGCGCGCAGCTCAGGTCGAACGACGCCGTGGTCTGGCCCGCGAACGGCGCGGTCATGCTCGGGTTGCCCGTGCCGCACGCGGTCCAGACCTGCGGCTCCCACCCGCTCCCGACGGCGCCGTCGCGGTAGACCATGAAGGTCCCGGCCGGCAGCACCGTCAGCGCGGCCGGCGCGCTCGTGACCTCTCCGCCCTCGTTGCGTACGGTGGCCCTGTACTCCGCGCCGTCGTCGCCGAGGACCAGGGCCGGGGTGGTGTAGGAGGCCGACGTCGCCCCCTCGATCGCGACCCCGTCCTTGCTCCACTGGTACGAGAGCTCCGGCCCGCTCGCGACCACCGTGAACGTGGCGGTCTCGCCCGCGATGGCGGTGTGCGCGCGCGGCTGGTGGTGATGGCCGGCGCCGTGCTGGGCGTCGGCTCGTCCTTCTTCGGGCACCCGGCGACGCCCACCGCCAGGACGCCGGCGAGACAGAGCGAGAGGACCTTCCGGACGAGCACGAGCGGGGACGTCGAGGTGGCCATGATTGCCTCCCGGGAGCGGGACTGGACGGAGAGTGTAGGCCCGCTATCCCACCGGCTCGCGGGAGAGTCAAGGGTGCAATCGATTGCCGTCGAACCGCGCGCGGATTGCAAGCTGCGGTGGTGCGGCTTGGCGGCGCCGTGCCCGCCGGCGCCTCCGCGCGGTCAGGCGCGGTCAGCCACGGTCATTCCGGCATTTCGGAGCGAACCTCGACTGCACGCCGGCCGAGCACGCCCACCGCGTGCGCCGCCCGGAGCGTTACCACCCGCAGGTGGCCGTCGAGGAGCACGGACCGATCGTGCACCAGCTCGTCGAGCAGCACCCAGTGGAGCCGGCGCGGCGCGGCGCCGCCGGCGCGATCGACCACCACCGCCAGCGGGTGGACCACCTCCGGCGTCGCGCCGGAGGTCGGGTGATACCGGCCGCCGAGCTCGTGGAACGCAGCGGCCGAGGCGCCGTACTCCGCCGCGAGCCGGGTGGCCACGAAGGCCTTCGCGGCGGCGAAGGTGCAGCCGTCGCGCGGGAGGCGCCAGGCCGGGGTCACGAGGAGCGAGCTGTGGCCCGTGAAGACCTGGGCGGCGGGGAGGTCGTCGTCGTCGAGCCCGAGGAAGACGCGGTCGTCCTCGCGCCGGAGCAGCGCCGTCGCCACCGTGACCGCCGAGAGGGCGCGGGGCGTCACCACCTCGAGCGTGCGCCGCCCCGTGGGGCCGCGCGCGCCGCGCTCCTCGAGCTCGTACGCCTGCAGCGAGAGGAACCCCGGGCTGCGCTCCGGCGCGGCCGGCTGGAACACGCGGCGCGGCGCGCGGCCGGTGAGCTCGGCGAGCGGGGTCGCGCGCACCGGCCCCGCGGCGGGGACGACGATCTCGTCGCCGATCCACGGCCCGGGATCGCGCCCGAGCTGGAGGAGCAGCTCGTACACGTTCAGCTCCAGCCGCGCGTCGGCGAGGCCGCCCACCTGCGCCGCGCGCAGCACCTGCTCCGCCTCGATGGCGCGCACCCTGCCGGCGCCGGAGAAGCCGGTGTGGTTCTCGACGACCTCCTCGACGAACGTCGGCTCGACCTCCACCAGCACCGAGCGGACCTCCTCCTCGACGCCGCCGGGGGACGGGTAGTACGTGCCGCCGGGGCGGAAGCGGCGGAGGCGGCCGGGCGGGATCCCGAAGCGCGCGAGCGCGGCCTCGGCGGTCTCGCCGAACGGCCGGTCCTCCTGGAGCGCGTTGAGCGGCTCGGTGACGTACGTCGTGGGCGTGCTCCCGTCGAGCGCCCTCCCCTCGCCCAGCGCCAGGAGCGGCCGCGGGTAGCTCATCTTCGCCACCACGAACGCGTCGCCGCCGATGTCGAAGTGCGGGACGACGTCCACCGTCAGGTGCGGTCGCCGGACGAGGTCCCGGACCTGCCCCGTCGAGCGGTGCGCGAAGTGCCGCAACTGCAGGAACCGCGGCGGGGCAGCGGCGCGGACGCCCCGGAAGCGCACGCCGTCGCCGGGCGCGACGCGCTCGCCGGCGATGACGTAGTTGGTCGGGGGGAGCTCCAGCGGCGCGCCCGCGGCGGTGCGCAGCTCGACCTTGCCCGCCCAGCGATGGGCCACGATCCACGGGTTCCGCAACGGGGTGGACGCGAGCATCCGCAGCCCCAGCCGGGCGAAGAGCGCCTCGCACTCGCCGCGGCTCGCCCACGTGTACTCCTCCTTGACCTCCTGGACCCAGTCCGTCCGGTAGTCCTTGCGCAGCAGGAACTCCACCGCGTGCCGGTGCGCGAGCCGGAACCGGCGCCACCCCGCGCGCGGCGGCGGCAGCTCCTCGTGCGCGAAGCCCGGGCGCGGCGAGAGGCTGCGGAACTCCCGCGCGAACCGGCCCAGCAGGGCGGCCGTGGAGCAGGTCGCCGGGTCGTCGGAGCCGTCGCCGTCCGCGTCGGGCAGGTCCAGCAGGACGAGCGCGTCGCCGTCCTCGGGGGCGACGAAGTCGCGCACCACGAGGACGCCGTGCACCCGGAGGGCCCGGACCTGCGCCTCGATCGCCTCGGCCGCGGCGGCGTGGCGGTAGCCCCCGAAGCTGGTGACGTGGTGGAGGACCGAGGAGTCGAGGATCCCGTCGAGCGTCTCCGGCTCGAACACGTCCGCGGCGACGTCGCCCTCGATGAAGCGCAGGTTCGGGAGGCGGTAGCGCTCGCGGGCCAGCGCCACCATGCGCGGGTCCACATCGACGCCGACGACCTCGAGGGCGGGGTACAGGGCGGCGAGCGCGTGGCTCCCCGCCCCGGACCCCATCCCCATGTCCGCGACGCGACCGCGGCAGAGGTAGTGCGCCGCGGTGAGCGCCACCTTCTGCCGCATGGAGGCGTCCATCGCCGCCAGGTAGCGGGCGTAGGCCTCCCCCGATCCGCGCCGCTGCGCGACGTAGGCGCCGTCCATCTCCGCAGCGTATCACTGCACGAACCCGGCGACCGCGGCCTGGCTGAACGCCGCCGCCTGGCTGGCGCGGATGGCCGACTGCGAGAACACCTGGAAGGCGCGGCGGATCTCCGCCGGATCGTTCCCGGGCGTGAGGATCCAGCGGTCGGCGATGCCCATCTCCCGGAAGATGCTGCGGAAGGGCGTCGCCCCGTCGTCGATCCCCATGGCCGCGACGATGTGGGTCTCGATGCGGGTCATGTCGCCCACCAGCGCCGCGACGTCCCGCGCCCGACAGCGGGTCGAGTGCTGGTCGGCGCCGTCGGTGATGAGCAGCGTCACCGATCGCGCCACCACGCCGTTGCGCGCGAAGTCCTGGGTCTTCGCCACGACCGAGCCCAGCAGGACCACGGCCTGGTCGTAGAGCGGCGTCCCCTGCGTCGCCTCGTAGTTCTGCGCCGTGAGCGCCAGCGCCTGATCTAGGGGGCGGTACGGGAACAGGACCCGACCGTTCAGGAAGCGCGTGTGCGCCAGGATGGCGTCGCGCTGCTTGGAGCGGGAGAGCGCCTCGAGCACCAGGTTGTGCCCGTCGCGCACGGCCTGCTCGTTCCCGGCCGCCCGGATCGATCCCGAGTCGTCCGGCATCATGGTGAGCAGCACCACCTCGCTCGCCTCGACGTCGTCGACGGCGATCCCGAGGCCCGCCTGGATCTGCGCGCCCAGGTCGGCCACCACCAGCGTCTGCAGCGACGCCGGCGAGAGCAGCCCGTCGTCGCGGGCCGCCTCGAGCAGCTCTGTCACCTCGTCCTGCTTCTTCTCTCTCGTGGTCATGACGCGCTCCTCTCGTCTAGCCGAGGGACATCCCCGGCCACGTCTCGATGGGATCGGTGGAGCGGACGACGTGCATGCCCGCGTCCGTGAACCGGCGCAGCGCCGCCTCCGCCTGCGGCGTGAAGTCGGCGAGGAAGCCCCCCTTGCCGTCGGGCACCGCCACCGACGACATGCAGTCGGAGAGCAGGTACACCTTGCGCGCCAGCGCCGGATCCTGGGTGACGATCTCCGCGAGCAGATCGTCGATCGAGCTGCGCACGCAGTGGCTCGCCGCCTGGCCGGCGATGATCACCGCGTCCGCCGTGAGCAGGGTCCGCAGGAAGGCGGTGTTCCGCTGCGCCAGCGGCTGGCCGTCGTGGCGGAGGAGGACCTCCGGGCGGAGGACCGAGTAGTTCTCCGTCAGGGCGTTCCCGCCCTTCACCTCCACCCACGACTGCACGCCGCGGACGTACGAGTGGAACAGACGGGCCTCGTGGAGCACGCCGGCGAGCGCGTGGCCCGCGCTCCCCAGGATGCAGTGCGGCGGCCAGAGGTAGAGCCGGTACTTCCCCGCCCGCTCCAGCTCGGCGCAGTAGTGGCGCACCTGCCGGAGCAGCCAGCCGTAGTTGCCGCTGCAGAGCCAGCTCGCCACCGCCGGGTTGGGCCGCACCGCGCCGCGGTCGACGTCGTCGGCCGTGATCTCGCGGAACGGCGCCAGGGGCCGATCGTCCGCGTCGACCCAGAACGAGGGGAAGAAGATCTGGAACGCGAAGTGCGTGTCCATGGTGGTCGTCACGTGCGTGAGCACGTCGAGGTTGCGGTACATGAACTCCGCGGTGCGCCGGTTGTCCTCGAGCGCGCCCCGCCCGCTCCGGCCGCCGACGTAGAGCGTGCCCTCGGGGAAGCAGAAGTCCTTCTGGACGTCGATGAGCAGCAGGTGGACGTTCCGCCGGTCCGACGCCGCCGGCGCGATCCCATGCGCCCGGCGCCACTCCGTCGCGTCGGCGAAGAGGCGGAGCGGGTCCGGCGCGTAGTCCATGCGCGCGGCGTTGCGGGGGTCGAAGAACCCGGGGAGCGGAAGGGGTTTACGCTGCGTCATGGCTGCCTCCTGGGTGAGGACTTCGTGGACTGCACCTTCAACGACGTGATCGTCCGGCCGCGGACGACGAGGAGCCCGTCCCGCCCGGCGAGGAGCAGGGACCCTGCGTCGACGAACGGCTCGGTGTCCGGGAAGTCGCGGGTGGGCCGAAGGGCGCCGCCGCCGGCCTCGACCCGGACGACGCCCGCGTCCGTGGGGGCGAGGAGCACGCCCATGGTCGCGCACTTGCCGCGGAGGGTCCCCAGCCAGGAGCCGTCGCCGGCCTCGGCCTCCGCCACGCCCTCGAGCGCGCCGCCGCGCGCGTACGCCAGGCAGCGGTGCACGAGCCGGCCCCGGGTGCGGATCGCGAGCACGAGCCAGGCCCGCGCCTCGTCGAGGGCGCAGGAGGCGTCGACGAGCTCGCCCGCCGCCAGGACGTCGCGGGGCAGCGACAGCGAGTCGTTGATGCCGGGGCGCTCCGCGTCGAACGCGAACAGCACCGTGAGCCGCGAGGCCCGGTACAGGCCCAGCCCGAACGTCGGGCCGGCCCAGATCCGCGTCTGGCCCAGCAGGATGTCGCCGATCGGCTCCGGCGCGCCGGGGATGGGGCCGCGGGCGCTTCGCACCAGCCGCCCCGCCGACGTCCAGTAGCGGTGACGACCGTTCACGTCGAGGGCCGGTCCGACCGGGCCCGGGTCGAGCGCCAGCCGCTCCGGGGCGCGGCCCGCCGCGAGGACGTCCAGGGCGGCGCCGCGGGCGACGAGCGTGGCGTCGCCGTGGACGCGGAAGGAGAGCTCCGGGGAGAGCGGGCCGCGGAGGACCACCGCCCCGTCCTCGCGGCGGTAGGCCCCGTCCTCGTGGTGCACGACGCGCAGCGCGCCGTCCTCGACGGCGGCGTGGACGATCACCCCGCGGGTCTCGAAGACGAGCGCGCAGGTGACCTCGCCGCGGACCGTCAGCCGCTCCGCCGGCCGCGCCGCGGCGCCGGGGCTGCAGGCGGGGCAGGCGCGGCGCGCGTGCTCGAGGCCGCACCGCGCGCAGCGCTCGAACCGGAGCGCCTCGAGGAGCGCGGCCGGGAACGGGCCGCGCCGGTCGCGCTCGAACACCGCGTGGAGGTGGTGCAGGAGGTCGTCGGGCAGGATCCGGTAGTGCGTGGCCGGCCGCGGGTACTGCACCTCCGGGTGGAAGATGGTGACGCGGCGGAGCGGCCGGGCGCCGTGCGGGATCCGGCGCGCGGGGTCGGCGGGCCGGAAGACGCCGCCGTAGGGCGGCACGAGGAGCAACGACTGGAGCAGGAGCGCCGTGAAGGCGTACCAGTCCGAGTCGGCGTGGTACGGCCGGCGGAGCCGCGGCGCCGGCGCGGCCGGATCGCAGAGGAGCGGATCCACGAACCGCTCGGTGAAGACCGTGCAGGGGTACGCCCCGAACTGGAAGCTGTCGGCGTCGATGAAGCGGGCCTCGCCGGGCGGGGTGACGAGGACGTTCAGGTCGTTGAGGTCGCCGACGACGACCCCGGCCGCGTGGAGCGCGCCGACGGTCCGGTGCATCCCGCGGAAGAGCGCCACCACCGCGTCCCCGGGGACGCCCGCGCGCCGGAAGGCGGGATCGGCGTAGCGGAGCAGCGGCGTGGCCGGCGCGACCAGCGGCATGGCGTACCCGAGCACCACGCGCCCCGCGCGATCGGTGGCCAGCTCCTCCGGCGCCACGACCTCGGCCGGCAGGCCCGCCGGGAACTCCCGCAGCTTGCGCTGGTGCACGCGCAGGCGCTCCGCCGCCGCGCGCTGGGCGTCCGGGTGCCCGTCGAGGTCCGGGTGATCGGGCGGCTTGAACAGCTTCAGGGCGCGGTCGCCCACCCGGAACACGTCCGCCTCGCCCCCCGTCCCGAGCGCCTGGCTGGGGTCGAGCCGGATCCGCCGCTTGCCGAGGTAGACGTCCATCGTCATCCCTCCGCTCGCTTGCGCCGGATGGCGACGACGGTGGTGTCGTCGGGCAGGAGGCCGCCGCGCGCGCGCCGGGCGAGGGTCAGCCGCCGGCGGACCGCGTCGCGGTTCCGGAAGAAGCGGTCCTGCCGCCAGAGCTCGCTCAGCTCGAAGGGGTCGCCGGGGACGGCGCCGTCGGCCCGTCGCTCCAGGTCGAGGGCGCCGTCCGTGGCGAGCAGGAGCGACCCGAGCTCGTCCACCGGAACCGGCCGGTGGAGCTCGAACGGGCGCGCCTCCGCGCACCCCTCCAGCAGCGCGTACGCGAGGTAGGGCGGCTCGTTCTCCGGGTAGGGCCCCAGCTCGCGCCGCTCGCCGTTCACCACCACGAGCCCGTCCCCCAGCGAGAACGTCGCCGCCCAGCGCGGCCCCAGCGCCGCCCCGACCACCGTGAAGAGCAGGTAGTCGCGGACTGCGCGCGCGGCCGCGGCCGCGTCGCCGCCGCCCAGCGCGACCGCGAGCGCCCGCAGCTCCTCGAGGACGTCGCGGCGGAGCCGCTCCAGGAACGCGTCCGGCTCGGGATCGGCGGCCAGCAGGCGGCGCCCCGCCGCCGCCACGAGCCGGGCGCCGAGCTGGGCGCCCACCTCGCTGTGGGCCGCCGCGCCGCAGCCGTCGCAGACGACCGCGACGAGCCCCGTCTCGCAGACCTCCCACGAGAACGCGTCCTGGCCGTTGCGGCCCGCCGCCGCGTGCGCCTGCCCGGTGACGGTCCCGCCGGCGATCTCGAAGGGCGTGTGCACGACGGGCTCCTCGGCGGCTGGAGGGGGAAGCGGCGATCCGCCCATCCATGCCTTCGTGTTCGTTCTACACTAAGAACGTTAGTGTACGACCGACACGAAGTCAAGCCGCCGCGGGGGCGGGGGGCGTCCGCGCGCGAAGGGGGGAAGTGGAAGTCCCCCGGCGCGCGAAGATCGCCGGGAGCGCGCGATCAAGAGCACCACAGCCAATTCACGACGAGGTGTGCGGGCCGTCCGGGACGAGGCGAGCCTCCTCGGGGGGACGTGCCGGGTGATCCTCTTGCAGCGCAGCACATGGGGCCACGTCCCTCCGCGACTGAGACCTGGTCTTCCATTGAACCAGGCAGGGTCGTCCCGCCGAGGCGCGAGCATCCTTGCCGCTCCCGGGTCCTTCCAAGTGCGGCGGGCATGCGCTACGTGGCAAAGAGAGGGCGTGATGCGCGTCCACCGGTTCCTACTCTCGATGCTGGTCGCCCTCGCCGGAGGGTGCGGCGGGGAGCCGTCGACGGGGCCCTGGCTCACCTACCCCGGCGTCGAGGGTCACTTCAGGTATTTCCCGCTCGCCGGGACCGCGCACGACGTCCGGGAGCCGAGCACGGGCGTCACCTGCGGGAACTGCCACCCGGGGACGACGTTCACGCAGTTCGACTGCACGACCTGCCACACGGCGGCCACGACCGGCCCACGCCACGCGAGCGTCCCCGCGTACGTCCACGCCAGCCCGTCGTGCTTCGAGTGCCATCCGGACGGCGCCAGCGGCGCCGCGCCGCCGGACCACGACACCCGGCTCTTCCCTCGCGGCAGCGGCACCGCCCACGGGGCGGTCGCATGCCGCGCGTGCCACACCGATCTCGCGCGACCGAACGTGCCGTCCAGCTTCGCGTGCGGGACGTGCCACCTGTCGCTGGACGCCACGCTCGTCTCCAAGCACACCAACCCCGCCAACCGCTCGCTCCGCGTCGCGGCGAGCGAGATCAGCACCGCGGACAGCGCGACCTGCCTGCGGTGCCATGCCGACGCGCAGGTGGTGACGACGCATCGAACGACGCAGGAGGGCGACCCTCCACACGAGGGCGCGCGGTGCCTGCAGTGCCACGACGTGCCCCGGGCGGACAAGCCCTTCGGGATCGACTTCGCCAGCGATCCCGCCCTGGCCAGCAAGCTCGCCTCGCGGCGGGGGTGCTACCACTGCCACGAGTCGGCGCCCCCCGACGACGACTAGGCGACTTCCGCTGCCCGAATGGATCGGCTCACGCTCGTCATCGCAGGCGCCACCGTCGGGCTCGTCCTCCTGGCGGCGATCGCCCACCTCGTCCGCCGCGCCCGCCGCGCCCGCCGCGACGCCGCCGTCCTCGAGGAGAAGCGCCGGCTCGGGCAGCACCTCGCGCGCTCGCTCCACCCGGTCATCGATCCGGACATCTGCATCGGCAGCCTCTCGTGCCTCCGGGCCTGCCCCGAGGGCGACATCCTCGGCGTCGTCGGCGGGGCCGCTCGGCTCGTGCACGCGGACCATTGCATCGGCCACGGCCGCTGCGCCGCGGAGTGCCCCGTCGGCGCCATCCGCCTGGTGTTCGGCAGCGCCGAGCGCGGCGTCGATCTCCCCGAGGTGAACGAGGTCTTCGAGTCTTCGCGCCCCGGCGTCCACGTCGTGGGCGAGCTCGGCGGCATGGGGCTCATCAAGAACGCGATCGTCCAGGGGCTCCAGGTCGCCGAGCACCTCGCGACCGTGGTGCCGCGGGCGGGCCCGGGCGTGGTGGTGGTCGGCGCGGGGCCGGCGGGGATCGCGACGGCCCTGGGGCTGAAGGCGCGGCAGGTCCCTTTTCAGCTCGTCGAGCAGGGGACGATGGGCGGTTCGGTCGCGCACTATCCGCGCCGCAAGGTGGCGATGACCGAGCCCGTCGAGCTCCCGCTCTGGGGGCGGTTCGGCAAGGCGAGCATCTCGAAGGAGGAGCTGCTCCGGACCTGGGACCGCGTCCTCGATCGGGCCGGCATCGAGGTGGCGGAGGGGGTGAAGGTCACGGGCATCGCCGGCGCGGACGGCCGGTTCGAGGTCGCGGTCGAGCGCGGGCCCGCGCTCCCCGCGAGCAAGGTCGTGCTCGCCACCGGCCGTCGCGGGACGCCGCGGCGGCTCGGCGTCCCCGGCGAGGATCAGGCGAAGGTCGTCCACGGCCTCACCGATCCCGAGCAGTACGACGACCAGCGCGTGCTCGTGGTCGGCGGCGGCGACGCGGCGCTGGAGGCGGCGATCCAGCTCGCCGAGGAGTCGCGCGCGCAGGTCGCGCTCTCGTATCGCGGCGCGGAGCCGGCGCGGTGTCGGGTGGCGAACCGCGAGAGGTTCGGCGCGCTCGTCCGGGCCGGCCGGATCGAGGCGCTCCTCCCGTCGCAGGTCCGGGAGATCCGGCCGCGCGAGGTGGTGCTCGAGGTGAAGGGCCAGCTCGCGACGCTTCCCAACGACTTCGTCGTCGTGAACATCGGCGGCGAGCTGCCGGTCCAATTCCTCGAGAGCGTCGGCGTCTCCATGCGCCGGTACCACGGCGAGGCGCCGGGCCACGTGCACGGCGGGGACGGCGTGCGCGAGCGGCGCCTCGCGGCGACGTCCGCGCGGGCCCGCCGCGAGCGGATCCGGCGCCGCGTCCTTCGCGCGCTCTACGTCGCCGCGGGCCTCGCCACCCTGGCCCTGCTGGCGTGGGTGGGCCGCGAGTACTACCCGCTCGCGCGCGCGGCGCGCCGCGCGTCGCCGCTCCACGTCACGCTCCGGCCGGCGGGGGCCTGGGGCCACTCGGTCGGCATCGCCGCCACCGCGTTCATGCTCTCGAACTTCCTCTACGCGGCCCGGAAGCGCTGGAAGTTCCTCGCGCCGCTGGGGAGCGTCCGCGGCTGGCTCGACTTCCACGTCTTCGTCGGGCTCATGAGCCCGTGCGTGATCGCGTTCCACGCAGCGTTCCAGTCGAACAACCTGCTCGCCACCTCCACCGCGAGCGCGCTCGCGATCGTGGTGAGCACCGGCATCGTCGGCCGCTTCATCTATGGCGCCGTCCCGTCGGACGGCGGCAAGGCGGTGGAGCTCGCGGACCTCCTGGCGCGCTTCGAGCGGCTCCGCGACGAGCAGTCGAAGGCCGTGGCCCTCGCGGGCCCGCGCGCGGAGGCCCTGTTCCGCCGCGCCACGGCCCCGGTCCGCGCGGGCTTCCTCGCGCGCCTCTTCCTGCAGATGCCGCTCGAGGCGGCGATCCTGCGACTCCGTCTCAGGCTCCTGCGCGGCCGGCTCCCGCGCGAGGTGTACCCGGAATTCCGGCGCGCGATCGTCGCGCTCGCGCGGATCCGGTGGCAGGTCCGGTTCTATGCTTCGCTCAAGCGCCTCCTCCGGGGATGGCGCGCGTTCCATGCGTCACTGGCAGTGTTTCTCGTACTCGCCATCGCAGCGCACATCGCCGTGTCGCTCTACCTGGGCTACGGGCTTCTCGGATGGAACCGCTGACGTGCCTGACCCGCTGGATCGCCGCCGCGCTCGCCGCGACCGCGCTCGTGTCGCCGGCGCGTTCCCTCCCGGTCGATCTCTTCTCCCCCGGCCCGCTGTCGCGCGCGCATCGGTCGCTCGAGGGACTCCAGAGCTGCACGAGGTGCCACGTCGCCGGCGAGCAGCTCTCGCAGGAGCGGTGCCTCGGGTGCCACGTCGAGCTCCGCGCGCGGACCGCGGAGGGGCGCGGCTTCCACGGCCGCCTGCGCCCTGCGGAGCGCCAGTGCTGGTCCTGCCATCACGAGCACCAGGGCCGCGACGAGCCGCTCGTCGACTGGGGCAAGGGCGGGCAGCGTGGGTTCGACCACGCCCGCACGGGCTACGAGCTCCGGGGCAAGCACCGGACCGTCGACTGCGCGAGGTGCCACGACGTGCGGCGCATCGCCGATCCGAACGTGCGCACGGCGCTCGAGGATCAGCCCGGGCGGAGGACGTTCCTGGGGCAGCCGCAGGCGTGCGCCTCCTGTCACTTCGACGAGCACCGCGGCCAGCTCGGCGCCGACTGCCAGCGCTGCCACACGGAGGCGGGCTGGCGACCCGCGCGCGGGTTCGATCACGCCCGCACCGCGTTCCCCCTCACCGGAAGGCACGCGCGCGTCGACTGCGCGGGGTGCCATACGCCCGAGGCGAGGCCCGCGGCGGGGGTACCCCCCACCGTCACCCCCCCCGTGAACGCGAAGACCTTCGCGAAGGTGAAGGGGCTCGCGTTCCAGCGGTGCACCGATTGCCACCGGGACCCGCACCAGGACCGGTTCGGCCCGAACTGCACGAGCTGCCACACGACCGAGGACTGGCGGCGCCTGGTCGGCAAGGCCGGGGAGCGCGCGTTCCACGAGAAGACCCGGTTCCCGCTCGAGGGCGCTCACGCCACCGTCGCCTGCGCGGCATGCCACGGCCCAGCCCCAGGGCCGGGCGGCCGCCCGGCGAAGTTCCGCGGGCTCGCCTTCGCGCGATGCACCGACTGCCACCTCGACGCCCACCTCGGGCAGATGAAGGGGCTCGCGCGCGCTTCCGATGGGAGGACCTGCGATCGTTGCCACACCGTCGAGGCGTTCCAGCCCGCGCGCTTCGAGCTCGAGGACCACGACCGCACCGGCTTCCCGCTCGAGGGGGCGCACCGGATGGTCTCCTGCGCGCTCTGCCATCCCCGGGATCCCGCGCTCGCCAGGAAGGTGCCGGCCGCGGTCCGGACCGACCTCGAGCGCCGCAAGCGTCCGGTCCGGGTGAGCCTCGCGCGGTATGCACCGGCGAAGCCGGCCGACTGCATCGCGTGCCACGAGGATCCGCACGCGGGGCAGCTCGACCGCCGCGTGAAGGCGGAGGGGTGTACCGCCTGCCACACGACGGCCTCGTTCCGTGAGGTGAAGTTCGATCACGCGCGGGACACGTCCTTCCCCCTCACGGGCGCGCACGCGGCGGCGGCGTGCGCGTCGTGTCACCGGCCCGACGCAGCCGGCGTGGTGCGGTACGCGCCGCTCGCCTCCGCGTGCGCCTCCTGCCACTCCGACCCCCACGCCGGGCAGCTCTCCGCGGGACGGGGGAAAGAGACCGACTGCGCGCGGTGCCACGGCGTCCAGAGCTGGAAGGAGCTCGCGTTCACCCATGCGCCGCCCTTCACCAGGTTCGGGCTCGTCGGCAAGCACGCGCAGCTCGAGTGCCAGAAGTGCCATCCGGCCGTCTCGGTCGCGGGCGCGGCCGTCCGTAGATTCAAGCCGCTCCCGGTGCGCTGCGAGGGGTGCCACGAGGACCATCACAAGGGCGCGTTCCGCGGCTTCGTGCCGGCCGGCCAGGCGGTGGAGGGCGACTGCGCCGCCTGCCACACGCCCAGCGGATGGCGGCCGGTCGCCTTCGATCACGACCGGACCGGCTTCCCGCTCGAGGGCCGGCACCGGGGCGTCTCCTGCAAGGCCTGCCACCGCACGAGCAGCCTCGCGGACCCCGTGCCGCGGGCGTGCTCCGCGTGCCACCGCGACGTCCACCTCGGGCGCCTCGGCCAGCGCTGCCAGGACTGCCACGACCCGACGTCGTTCGCCGCGCGCACCTTCGGCCCGGACGCGCACCGCCGGACGAGCTTCCCGCTCACCGGCCGGCACGCCGCGATCGCCTGCGAGGAGTGCCATGGCGATCGGCGCGACCGGGGGTTCAACCGGCCCACGCCGCGGTGCGTGGGGTGCCACGAGGCCGACCTCGCGCAGGCGAGCGGCGGCGGCGCTGTCGTCGACCACGGCGCCCTGGGGTTCCCGACCGACTGCCGCCTGTGCCACGGCACGTGGCGGTTCTCGCCCGGGAGCTTCCCCGCGCACCAGGCCTGCTTCGACATCCGCCGCGGTCCCCACGCCGGCATCCGCTGCCTCGACTGCCACACGACGCTCCCGCCCGTCGACCTCGGCGCGCCGCTGACCTGCGCGGGCGACACGGCGAACTGCCTCCGGTGCCACGGTGGGGTGGCCTCGGAGCACGAGGGCGTCCTCGGCTTCGCCCTCGTCAACCGCAAGTGCTACGAGTGCCACCGCTTCGCGGCGGCGCGGTGAGGAGCGCGCGATGACGTTCTCCGCCACGCTCGCCGCGCTGCTCCTGGCCGCCGCCCCGCGCTCGACCGGCACTGTGACGTACGTCACCGCCGCGCGCGCGTACCTCGACGCGGGCGGCGAGGACGGGCTCGCCCCCGGCGCCGAGGTCGTGCTCCGCCGGAGCGGTGCGCCCGCGGGCTCCTGCACCCTCGAGGCGGTCGCTCCGCACCACGCGATCTGCGCCGGCGCCCGCGCGCGAGCGGGCGACACGTTCGCGCTGGCCGATGCGCCCGCGCCGTCCGCGCCGTCCGCGCCGAGGCTCCTCCCCCCGCCGCCGCAGGACGAGGTGCTCGCGCGGCGGCGCGCGGTGGTGGAGGCCGCGCCGATCAGGCTCGTCGCGTACCAGGCCGGGCCTCCCGCCCCCGAGGTGATGCCGCGGGCGCGCGCCCTCGACGTCGCGATCACGCACCAGACCTGGAAGGCAGACCCTGGCGGCACCTCGAGCAAGGAGTCGCTGGACGTCCTCGCGCGCGACGTCCCGCTCGCGACCTGGCTGTACCTCGATCTCGACGCGCGCCTGGAGCACTGGACCTCGCGGGAGACGGCGCGATTCCGCCCTCGCGACCGGACGCAGCTCTACCTCTGGCAAGCGCAGCTCACGGCCGTTCCCCTCGAAAGGATCACGCTCTCCGCGGGGCGGGTCCTCCCGTGGGGCATCCCGGGCGCGACGATCTTCGACGGCGCGATGGCCGGCTGGCACGGGAGGCTCGGCGTCACGCGGGCCGAGCTCGGGCTCTTCGGCGGTGCCGTCCCCGAGCCGGACGATCTCGCCTTCTCGAGCGAGCGGTACACCGCCGGCGCGTACTGGACGGTCGACGGGCGCGCGGGCACGACGACCTTCCGGAGCGAGGGGCGCCTCGCGGCCGTGCGCACGCCCGAGCTCGGGACGCGCGCGGAGGCGTCGCTCACCGGGCGGGTGTTCCTGAAGACGCTCGACCTGTCCGCCGAGGTGGGGCTGGGCGTGGGCGGCGAGGAGCAGGCGCCGGGCGCCGTGGACTCGGCCCGCCTCGACTTCACCCTCCGTCCCGCTCCCCGGCTGCGGCTCGGCGGGAGCGTCCGGTACGCGGGCCTCGACTGGCCCCAGCCCTTCGAGCCTCCGGCGTTCCCCGGGCGCACGCGCGCGGGCGACGCGTTCCTGGGCTACGACGTCGCGCCCTGGCTGCGGGTGGGCGCGACGGGCGGGATCGCCGGGGATGTCGCGTCGGACACGATCCGCCGCTGGTTCGGGCCCGAGCTCACGTTCCCCGGCGTGGTCTTCGGTCGGGGGACGGTGAGCGCGGCGTACCTCGAGGAGCGCGGGTTCGTCGAGGGCCGGAGCGCGTACGCGCAGCTCGTGGCGACGCCGGTGCGATGGCTGTGGCTGCTCGGGCGGGTGAGCTGGGTGCACGAGGAGGTCGGCGGGCTCGCGCAGGACGAGGGGGCCGTCACCCTGGGCGCTCGCGCCGAGCTCACGCGCCACCTGACCTTCCGTCTCACGGCCTCCGGCCGGAAGGCCCTGGGGGACGAGGGCGACGAGGGCGCCGCGTTCCTCGGGTTCGCCACCCTCGCCGGAGCTCTCTGAGCTGGTGAGGCGGGCCACCCTGTGATGGGGGTGAGCCGGCTCGACGGGCTCACTGGCGGGCGTGGAGCTCCTGTCGGGACCGCTGGCGCATCCATTCGACCAGGGCGGCGAAGCGTGGATGGTCGTGGAGCTCGGACAGAACCGGGCCGGCGTCGGGCGGCACCAGCCAGGGCACGCCCTCCCGGGCGGCCTTCTCCAGCGCCTGCAGCGCAGCTTCGCAGTCGCCGAGGGCCTCCAGGACCGCGGCCACGTCGATGGGGGCGGCCCTCCCGTGCTCGAGCTCCTCCAGGAGGGCGCGCGCCGATGCGGCCTCATGCGCCCGCGCCCTCATCCGAGCGAGCGCGGCCAGGTACACCGGGCTCCGCTCGGAGTGCAGCACCGCCTGCTCGAGAGCCCGAACCGCCTCGGCGCGGCGCCCGGAGGACTCGTAGGCGCGACCGAGGATCCCGTAGGCGCCGGGGAGCTTCGGCGCCAGCCTGAGCGTCGCCGTGGCCTGCCCGATGCTCTCCGGGAAGCGTCCCGCCCCGAGGTACGCGGCGGCCAGCGCCAGGCTCGCGGACGGCGAGCGCGGTTCCAGTTCGAGCGCGGTTCGCGCCTCGGCGATGGCCTCCGGGTGCCGGTCCAGGATCGTGAGGAGGCCGGCGTACCGCTGGTGCGCGATCGTGAGCGACGGGTCGAGCGCGATTGCCTGCCGGTACCCCTGCTCGGCCGCCTGGAAGTCCCAGCGCGCCTCCACGATGCCGGCCAAGGTGGCGTGGGCCTCGGCCAGCTGCGGATCGAGCGCGAGCGCGCGGTGGACCTCCGTGCTCGCCTTCTCCAGGAAGATGGACGCGGGCAGGACGCGCTGCTCCGCCGCGAGCAGGTACGCCTCCGCGAGCCCCGCGTGCGCCGGGGCGAGGTCGGGATCCAGCGTGATCGAGGCGTCGAAGTGCTCGAGGGCTTCCCTCAGGACCTCCGGGGTGCGGCCGCTCAGGTATACCCGGGCCAGCTCGTACTCCCGCCGGGCCGCGGCCCGGGCCGACTGGGCCCGGTCCCCCTTCGACCGGATCGTGCCGAGCAGGCGAGACCGGAGGGCCTCTACGACCTTCGCCTCGAGCTCGAGGAAGGCCACGGGCTCTGCCTCGAAGACGTCCGCCCAGATCAGGACGTCGGTCTCGGTGTCGATGAGCTCCGCCGCCACGCGCACCCGATCGCCGGCGGAGAGGACCGCGCACTCGACGGCGGCGTCCACGCCCGTGGCGTGCCGCGACGTGCCTGGGGGCATGGGATGACCGAGAGGAGGAGGTTCGCCTCCGTCGGCCACGCGGGGGACCAGAGCGTGCAGGTCTCGCCGCAGCACGTCCGTGAGCGCCGCGGCCAGCCGGTCGTGCCGCGTGTCCCCGGTGAGGTTCGCAACCGGCAGGATGGCCACCGAGCGGATGGGCTTGCCGGAGGACCCCGGTCTCGTCGAGGCAAGGGTTGCTGCGACCAGCGCCACGGCGATCGCCGCCGCGGCCGGCGCGAAGCGCCGCAACGATCCGGGAGCTGTCCTGGGCGCATCGAGGACGGGGGGCGCGGGATCGGTGGGCGCAGCCTCTGGGGCCGCAGTCTCGGGCGCCGCAGTCTCGGGCGCCGCAATCTCGGGCGCCGCAATCTCGGGCGCCGCAATCT
>Ga0196976_1000199_pt1 | contig 40638 bp, 40 predicted proteins | sample S3v_513CmetaG_FD_148644 | JGI IMG/M metagenome (GOLD analysis project Ga0196976, IMG submission 148644) | Soil microbial communities from Anza Borrego desert, Southern California, United States - S3+v_5-13C | ecosystem: Environmental > Terrestrial > Soil > Desert | place: USA: California... | reverse complement strand
GGCTCGGTCACGCCGTACGAGTAGTACACGCCGCCGATCGACTTGGCCGCGGCCTCGGTCTGATAGCGGTGGTGGAGATAGAGCGGCACGAGCTGCTCTTCGAGGTGTGACGTCGGGTAGCCCTGCGGCAGGTTGCGCGCGCCGAACTGGTTCAGCGCGATGCGGCGGACGTCGATCTCGTGGCGCAGCATGGCCACCGGATCGCCCCCGTTGTCCCACACCGAGCCGAGGGGATGCGCGGCGCCGGCCGGGCGCGAATGCGGATCGGAGATGAACGCCGGCGTGGCCCGCGCCAGCGCGTCCAGCTCCGTGTCGCTCGACACCTTCTGGTACGCGTAGCGGATGGCGGCCACGTCGTACGGGCCGACGCCGTTGGTATACGCCTCGGAGAGATCGAGCCGGCCGCCGACGATCTTCACGTACGGCGCCGGATAGTCCATCACCGAGGCGCGGCCGAAGGAGGAGGCGGCCATGTTGTGATCCAGGCCGAGGGTGTGCCCGACCTCGTGCGCCGACAACTGCCGGATGCGCTGCAGCGCCATGATCGACGGCGACGTGGCCGGATCGAGCTCGTCGTACTGCGACATCAGGCCGCGCGCGAGCATCACGTCCTGCCGGATGCGCAGCGAGCCGAGGAGCACGTGCCCCTTGAGGATCTCCCCCGTGCGCGGGTCGGTGATGCTCGAGCCGTACGACCAGCCGCGCGTGGAGCGGTGTACCCAGTTGATGACGTTGTAGCGGACGTCGAGCGGATCGGCGTCGGGCGGCAGCACTTTCACCTGGAAGCCGTTCGGGAAGCCGGCCGCGGCGAAGGCCTCGGCCCACCACGCCGCCCCTTCCACCAGCGCGGTGCGGATCGGCTCGGGGATGCCGTTGTCGACGTAATAGATGATGGGCTTGCCCGGCTCGAGCCGGTGCCGCGCGATCCAGCGCTTCGTGATCGGCTCGGTGAAGGGCGACGCGTAGTCGTAGAACTCGACCCCGAAGATGCCCACGCGCGGGTCCTGCCGCCGCGGCTCGTAGCCCGGCTCGGGCAGCGCCACGAAGGAGTGATGCTCGCGGACGCTGATCACATCGGCGGTCGGCGTCACGCCGCGCACGAGATTGCCGGGGCGGTCGCTGGTCGTGAAGGTGAGCGTGGCCTCGACCTCGGTGTTGCGGGGGAAGGCTTTCGTGCGGGGGAGATAAATCGCGCTGCGATTGCGGTCGAGCGAGTAGTTGCCCTGCTGCGTCTCGCGCAGGCGGCGCGTGACGCCGTGCGCGTCGGAGAGGAAGAACTCCGTGGCGTCGACCAGCACACCGTTCAGCGTCGTCGACTCGACCTTGAAGCCGGCCAGGATGGAGGTGGCGAAGGACTGCTCGACCGCGCGGCGCTCCGCGGCGTCGTTGCTCAGCGCACGGTACGCGTAGTTCGGCTCCACCATCAGCACGCGCGGCCCGACGCGCTCGAAGCGGATGAGGTGCGTCGCGCCGAGCTGGCCGCGATCGAGGCCGATGGGGTTCGAGCCCACCCCGGCCGCCAGCGAGACCTGCCAGATCAACTCTTCGTTGAAGCGCGTGATCTCCATCAGCAGCTTGCCGTTAGCTTCGTCCCACTGGAGAGGGATGAACCCGTCGAGACGTAGGACGGGCTTCAGCCCGTCCGGGCGGGCTGAAGCCCGCCCTACGTCTTCCGGGCGGGCTGAAGCCCGCCCTACGTTGGGGTCCGTCGTCGTGCAGGCGGTGAGGAGCAGTGCGGCCGCGAGCAGCTTCTTCACGCTACTCCCCCAGCGCCGCGTAGCGCACGATGCGCCAGCGTGCGCCCTGCGCGTCGCGGATGCGGGCGGCCAGTTTCTCGTGCAGCTCCGGCGTCCACGCCGTCCATTTGTCGAAGAACGCGGCCGCGGCGGCCTTGTCGCCCTCGTGCTGGAGCTTCAGCACCTCGGTCAGCAGCGAATTCACCGCCTCGGGGTACTTGTCGTAGTGGATCTTCAGCCGCGCGCTTTTCGGGTCCGCTTCGAGCAGTCCCTTGTCGAGGAACCAGTTGAACTGGATGAGCTGCATCGTCTGGTAGGGCTGGTCGCGGCGCGGCTTCACGTTCTGCAGCGTGCGGCGGATGCCGCTGGCCTGGATGGCGCGCAGCGACGGGTGATTCATGCGGTGCAGGGCGAAGAGGGAGACCAGGTCGGACTTCATCTCCTCGAGCGAGTCGGCGTAGTCCTCGAGGGCCACGTCCAGCGTGCGTCCCTGCTTGTCGCGGTCGACGCCGAGGTAGTGCCCGATCTCGTGCCACAGCGTGCGCTGGAAGTTCCCCTCGGAGGCGAGGTCTTTCGCGTGCGTATCGACCGTCGCCGCGCGGAAGGCGCGCTCGTCCGAGGCGAAGATCTCCGGGTTCTTCATGATGTTCTCGCGCAGCAGGATGGTGCGGCCGTAGCGGCGTGAGAAGAGCGGATCGTTGGGAAGGATCGTGGCCGTGTTCGTGCCGCGGGCCTGGCCGAAGTCGACGATCACGTCGTACACGCCGACCGAAATGTCTTCCTTCACGCGCTTGTGGTGCTCGTACGGCAGCGCGTCCTCGATGGCCTGCAGGCTGCCCAGCGCCTTGCGCAGCTCCGTGGTGGCCTTCTCGTTCACCAGCAGGAGGCTCATGCTGTGGAACGCCTTGGCGCCGTACAGCGCGTCGTCGTACGTCTCGTACGCCCCGATCTGCGCGTTGAGGCGCTTGTAGCGTCCCGTCACCCACGAGGCGTCGCCGCTCTCGTAGTCGTTGCTCAGGAAGTCGCGGGCGCGGTTGCGGAGATAGCGCGCGAATTCCGAGTCGCTGGCCTCGAGCTTCGACGCGGCCTGGCTGAGCAGGCGGAAGACGGGCACGAGCTGGTCGGCGTACGCGATCGAATACGGCACGGCGTAGAAGAACTGCGGCGCGGCGTTGGTCTGCATGCCGCGCAGGCGCGCCTCCAGGCCGGGGTGCAGCGCCCGCAGCTCCGCGTACACCTTGAGGATCTGGATGTCGCGGTCGAGGTTCGTCTTCGTGGCGCGGCGGACCACCGTGCGCTCGTCGAGGATCTCCGCGCGGAAGGCCGGATTGGCCTCCATGAACGCGTCGATCTCCGCCTTCGTGGCATCGACCGGGTACATGTTGCGTCCCGGGATGGCGGGGGAGACGGGGGCGATCGGCACGCGCTCGTTGTCGAGCGTGGCCACGATCGGGCCGGAGTGGAGGCGATAGAGCTGCAGCAGGTTCTGCGACGCTTTCGACCCGCCGGTCTGCACGTCCAGGACGCGCAGGCGGTCGAGGGCGTAGGCAGCCTGATGGTGCTTCTGCTCTTCGTAGAGCTTCTGCAGGATCTGGCCGGCCTCGATGAGGTCCTTCAGCGCCGACTGCTCGTCCGCGGTGAGGGCGGAGAGGTCGGGCGCGAGGCGGATGGTCTCGGTCCTGGCGAGGACTTTCTCCGACTCGGCGAGCGGCCAGTAGCCTTCGGGGAGCACGGTTTTCTGCTGCGTCTGGGCGGCCGCGCTGACGGTCACGGCCAGCGTGAGGGCAAGGATCGTTCTCATGGCGCGGAAGGTATCACTGTGTTTCCGCGAGCGCACCAGCCGTTACCCGATGGTTGCTGGTTGCTGGTTGTTGTGTTCGTTGCGGTGCTGTTCCTGATGGCCACCCAGCAACCCAGCAACACTTCGATTACCCTACGCGCCGCCGCATGTGCCTGATCGCCCTCGCGCACCGCATCTCCGAAGACTATCCGCTCGTCGTCGCCGCCAACCGCGACGAGGACTACGACCGCCCGACGCACGACGCGCATCACTGGGCGGGGATGGAGGAGATCGTCGGCGGACGCGATGCGCTGTACGGCGGCGCCTGGCTGGCGGTGCGGCGCGGCGGACGCCTCGCGGCGGTGACGAACCTGCGCGGCGCGGAGCGGCGCAAGCGCTCGCGCGGTTTTCTCGTGCGGGATTACGTGGCCGGTGCCATGGACGCCGGGTCGTACGCCGCGGCCATCGCCCGCGACGCGGACGAGTACGCCGGCTTTCACCTGATCGCCGGCGAGGCGGCGGGGGAGCTCCTGTACATTACCCCCGAGGTGCAGAAGCCGCTCGCGCCGGGGCTGCACGCGTTCAGCAATGCGCCGGCGGGGGAGGAGTGGCCGAAGACCGCCTACGCGGTCGAGCGGCTGCGCAACGCGCTCGTCGTCACGAACCTGGACGCGCTGATCGATGAGCTGATGCGCTTCCTCAACACCCCGCGCGGCATCGGCGAGGTGGAGAGCGAGGCGTTCATCGCCGGAGAGCGATACGGCACGCGCTCGTCCACGGTCGTCGTGGCCACGCGCACGGAGATCCTCTTCGCCGAGCAGAGCTACGCGCGCGGAGGCGTCCCGCACGGCGAGCGCCGCCTCTTCTGCCTCGTGCGGTGATTGGTGGACCGCCGGCGTCCCGCCGGCTGTTTGTGCGGGCGTCCCGCCCGCCCTCCCGGGTGGCGGCGGGACGCCGCCACAGACAGCCGGCGGGACGCCGGCGGTCCACAGCGATTCACTCCCTGGCTTTGCCGAGGCGCGTCTCGCGGTCGCCGATCGTGAGGCGGTTGTGCACGTCGTGCACGCCTCCGCACGACCAGGCGATGTCTTCGGCGATGCGTTTCTCGCGGCGGCTCGTCACCAGGCCGGTGAGCGTCACTTCCGCGTCCTGCACCGTCACCTCGATGTCCGTCGCGTCGACGTCGTCGTGATCGGTGAGGCGCTCGTTGATCGTCTCCCGGATGCGCTCGTCGGAGCGGCGCCAGTTCTTCGGGCCGCGTCCGCGATGCGACTCGCGCGTGTAATTGTCGTGGCGTCCTGCGCCGCTCCAGCCGCCGTCGCGCGCGTAGTCATCGCCGAGGCCGCCGCGATGCGTGTCGCGGGCATAGGGACCGGCGAAGCCGTGGCGCGAATCGCGGTCGTCTTGATACGCCATAGATCCTCCTTCGCCAAGGAGACTCTGCAAGAATAGGGCGCGGTGACCGTTGACGACCTCGCGCCGCCGCGCTACGAGCTCCTGCGCGAGATGACCCACCTGCAGCTCGGCGAATTCGTGCTGGAGTACTTTTTCCGCCGCCTGAGCTGGCTGGTCTGGGCGCACCACGCCATCTCGCTCGCGACCCTCGGCGCGATCGTGGCCCTCGCCATCGCCCGGCAGCGCCCCTTCGTCCGCTGCCTCCTCGACTTCGTGCTGGCCCTGCTGACGCTGGTCGTGGTCATCCTCCCGCTGCACGAGCTCCTGCACGCCGCGGCCTACCGGCTCGTGGGGGCGCGAGACATCCGGTGGGAGTGGTCGGGGCGGATGCTGGCGGTGTGGGTGATCGCACATCGCTTCGTGGCCGGGACGCGGGCTTTCCTGGTCGTGGCGCTGGCGCCGTTCGTGGTGCTGAACGCGCTGCTCGTCGCGGGCGCCATCGCCTTCCCGCAGCTCGCCGTCTACTTTCTCTGCGTGCTGCTGTGGCACGTCCACGGCTCGGCGGGCGACTGGGCGCTGCTGAACTTCGTCTGGGTGCACCGCCGGCGCGGCTTCTGGACCTTCGACGACGCCGAGGCCGGCAAGTCGTACTTTTTCGGACGGGCGGCGTGAGGCGCTCGGCGGGACTGCCGCTCAGCGTCGGCCGCGCGTCGGTGGCCACGCGCGTCTTTCTGGCGGTGGTCTTCCTCGCCGCCGCGGCGCTCTGCATCGGCGGCGGTGTGTTGATCTCCCGCGCCGGGCCCGCGCCACGCGTGGTGGCTGTCGTGCTGATCGTCCCCCTCGGCCTGATCGGCGCCATCGCCGCGGCGTTCATCCTCGCCCCCTGGTCACGCTTCGGCGTCTGGCTGGACGCGTTCGTGCCGCGCCTCCGCGAGCCATGGGTGGGGGTGGGGACGGCGCTTACGCTTTGGACGGTCGCCTGGCTCCTGACCTGATCTGGAGTGCGGCAGCGCCAGCTGCCGCTCTCGATGCGGGAGGCGCCAGCCTCCCGCCCACCCCGCCGCAGCTGGCGCTGCGGCATCGAAAGCGGCAGCTGGCGCTGCCGCACTCCATAATGTCGGCGTGACCACCTGCCGCAGCGGCTGCGGGGCGTGCTGCATCGCGCCCTCCATCTCCTCGCCCATCCCGGGCATGCCCGACGGCAAGCCGGCGGGGGTGCGCTGCATCCATCTCACCGGCGACTTCCGCTGCGCGATCTTCGGGCATCCGGAGCGGCCGGCGGTGTGTGGCAGTCTCCGCCCCACGGTCGAGATGTGCGGCACGACGGCGCGCGAGGCGTTCGCGCATCTGTCACGCCTCGAACGGGCGACGCGGGTGTAGCATCGGAGCCAACACCGCATGTCCACCTTTCTCGAGGCGATGCTCCTCCTCCTGCCGCCGGATGCCGGCGGGCGGAGCGCGCCCGTGGCGCCGCGGGAGGGGTCGTACCGCCCGTTCGCCCGTCATGGCCCGCGCGTCGTCCGCGCCCGTCTGTTCGAGGGACCGCCACTCCTCGGTCCCGGCGAAGAAGACCGGGTGGTGCTCGAGCTGGAATCGGACATCGACAACGTCCGCCGCGGCGTCGAACTGCAGATCCTCGAATCCGAGGAGCGCGTCGTCGGCGTGGCCACGGTCCTGCGGGTCTGCACGGGATGAAAACGACAGCGCTGCTGTTCTCGCTCCTCTTCCTTCTCGCCGCCTGCAAGTCGCCGACGGCGGTCATGGACAAGCGCAGGCTGGGCTGCGAGCCGGGACACGACGTCAGCCTCGCCGCCGCCTACGACACGGGATCGCATCCCGGCGAACTGGCCGAGAAGTTTTTCATGGTCGAGGTGTCGAACAACTCGGATCACGACGTGACGGTGAAGTCGGTGCGCGTCGAGCCGAGCGAGCGCAGTCGCGGCTGGCGCGTGGTCCAGGAGGACACCGACGTCACCATTGAAAGTGGAGAGGATCACGTGTTCCGCCTCACGGCTACTCCCCCTTTGTGGATGCGCGACTCCGCGATCGAGGCGCCGCAGGGGAGGCCTTCGCAGTACCTGACTTTCTTCGTGTCGGTGGGGTTGTCGAACGGGGATACCTATCAGTGCGAGTTCCGCTCGGAGGTGAAATGACCGGCGCCTCGACCTGGCCGAGGTAGGTGACCCGGAGGTTCGACTCCGGCTCGATCCCGAACGCCGTGGCCCGGGCGTAGCCGCGCATCACCAGCTCGCGGTTGACGAACAGCGCATCGGGCGAGCGGTAGACCAGGCAGCCGCCGCCGGGGTGCTGTTCCGCCAGCACCCACGCGCTGCCGACCGTCCAGCGCAGGAGCTGCGCGGCCTCGTGGGGGTGGAGGATCTCCACGCCGGCGAGCTGGATCTGCTCGCGTTTGCCGCCGTGCTCGACCGTGAGCGTGCGGGGGTCGTCCACCGAGACGACGCGCACCATCCGCGCCTGCGCGCACACCGCCAGCGTGAGGGAGAGAATGAGGGGGATTTGTTTCATCTGCGTCTTCGTGGTGCGGAGGACACAGCCATCGCGCGACCGCAGGACGCGGACTCGGGTGTGGAGGCGCGAGGATAGCACGGAACGGCACGCCTCCCGCAATTCGGGCGCGCATGCCCATCCGCATCCGCACCTCCGGCTGTCTCTTCAGCATCATCGCCTCGCTCCTGCTGACGCTGCTGCTGAACCTGGCTTTGCGCGCGTGCCAGTGATCGCCTATCTTTCTGATACGGCAGAGGTTAAATGGCATCCTCCTCGCACTTTGAAGACCATCAGGAGGACCGAAAATGGATACGACTCGTGATCTGCAGTTGCCGAGTGGGTGTGAGGTGGGAGCGGCGACGCTGCATCCTCACGTGCATGAGCACATTCATGACGTGGGGACGGGCGTGACGTTGCCGGAACGCTCCGGGATGCGCGGGAAACTCGACTCGATCAAGTCTCGCGGTCTGTCGAAAGTGCACGACATCCAGCGCGTGGCCAGGGATCGCGGCATGGCGATGAAGGGATCGCTCGTGACCGCGCAGACCTCCATGCGCGACGGGGCCAGAACGCAAGTGACGAAGATGAACGACTCGATGAAGACAAACCCGATGAAGTGGGCCGGCATCGCTGCCGGCGCCGGCTTCGGACTCGGCCTCATCGGCCGTGTCGCTCACTGGCGCAGCAAGCAGCGCGGCAGGATGCCCGATCTGGTGATCATCGAATCGGGCTGCTAAGGCGTTGTCGGGTTGTCGGTTGTCGGTTGTCCGTGAGTGGCTGGGTTTTCAGGACATCGCAGACAACTGACAACCGACAACCGACAACCGTGGGGCGGGCTGAAGCCCGCCCTACGTTTTTTACCGGTGTGGGGTCACGGTGGTGACTTGCTGCGTGGCGTTGTTGGTGATGGACACGAACGCCCATTGGCGCGTTGCGGCTTCGATGTGAATCCGGACCCGTGAGTGCCCCGAGGCGCGCACCGCTTCCGTGATCGGATCGAGGCGGCCGAACGCGGAGACGAACGGGAACTCCGGATCGTCGTACATCCCCACGCCGCGCTCCACGTACACGGTCCGCCGCTCCAGCGGCTCGTCGCCGGACATCGGATAGACCGTCACGGTCACGAAGCGCTCCTCGGCCGAGTCGCCGTAGATGCGCAGCAGCGCGCGGTAGCGCGGATCGGTCGGCACGTCCAGCAGCCGGATCGTCTCCTTGAGCTCGTCCAGCCGCACCACCGGCACCTCCGTGCCGAATCCCTCATCGGCCTTCGACACATCGCGCACCCGCATCTTCGCGTCGATGCCTTCCGCCAGTTCCTCGGGCACATACAGGAACGTCCCCTCGAGGTGCGCGAGCCCCGGCGCGATCGGCAGGTCGAGCGACTGGCCGGGGCGCACCGGGATGAAGGAGTGCGCGCAGAACGGCGTCCGGATCGGGACGTCGCAGTTGTTCGCGAGCAGCAGCGCGTCCGCGAGGCTGCCGTTGTGCACCGAGAGCTCCGTGCGCCAGAGCGAGCCGTTCGCCCCTCCGCGGTCGCCCGCGCGCAGCGGCAGGAGGAAGACCCGGTAGTCGTCGCGCCGCACGTATACGTCCCCGAACTCGAACGCATCGTCGAGCGTGAGCCGCGTCCCGTTGGCGAGCTCCACGTGCACGTCCGCCCTCCCGGGCCGCGAGTGATGCGGCGCGAGCACCGTCAACTGGTTTGGCGTCGCGCGGAGCACCGTCGCCGGCACGTCGTCGAAGAGCACGCGCACCGGTCCCGGCGTCAGCTCCACGCCGTAGATCTGCACCGTGACCTGCATGAACGTGACGCCGCGGGTGGGGAAGACGCGCTGCAGCGCGGGCGCCGCGTCCGCGCTGACGGCCAGCGCCGCCAGGAGGAGAAGAACTGTACGCATGAGTCCATCATAAGTTATTTGCCCGCAAACAGGTTCACCGCTCATTCGCAAACCCCCGCGCGCCGCCGAGACTGTGTCCCGTGAAGATCAGCGTCGCCTTCTTGTCGGCCACCCCGGTTGCCGAAGGCAAACCGGTCGTGGATCTTCTATCGCGGTGCGGACAAGAAGAAGGCCGGCACGGCACTGCTCGAGCTGGCGAAGAAGCAGACCGGCAAGGGAAGCTGGCCGAGCTCGCGGCGTACCATCTGCTCAAAGGCGACCGCGCCAAGGCGGAGGAGCTCATCGACAAGTCGTTCTCGATCGAGTCGGGCGAGGTGTGGAACACCTCGATGATCGCGGGCGGGCACCTCGGCGTGAAGCCGCAGGAGTAACAACGTAGGGCGGGCTTCAGCCCGCCTCGAGTGCACGCGAGCGTTCACTCGAAGGCTTACGAGCCTTCACTGAAGGCCAATGTGCCCTCGCGGAACGCGCAAAAGCCTCCCACTCGAGGCTCTCGTTCCCTTTGGCAACGCGATCACAGGAGTAGACTGGCCTCCGTCCGATTCCTATGGCCACCGTGTTCATCAGCTACGCGCACGCGGACGCCGAATTTGCGCGCTACGTGACGCGCTGCCTGCGCGCCGCCGGACACCAGCCGTGGCTGGACGAGGAGAACCTCGTCGCCGGGGAGAACCTCGAGACCGCGCTCGCGGAAGCCGCCCGCGCCGCCGACTGCGGCGTCTTCCTCATCGGCTGGGACTGGATCAAGAGCTTCTATTCACGCAAGGAGATCAAGGTCTTCGCGCATCTCGACAAAGCGGGGGAGGAGATCCGGCGCATCGGCATCCTCCGCTCGCCGCGCCGGGAGCTGGAAGTCGAGCTGCCCGCGGAGCTCGCGTTCTTCGTCACCGAGGAGTGGATCGACGGGGAGACCGACCCGGACGTGGCCGCGTGGCGGCTGCACTGCGCCGTCGCGAACGAGAAACCGGGTCCGCGCGAGACGTGGAAAGAGCGCGGCCGGCAGTTCACCTCCGGGCCGCCGCCGGAGGCGCCCATCCCGGTCACCGACCCGCGCTCGCCGCAAGGGACGCTCCTGGCGGGCCTCGACCTGCCGTCGCTCTTCTGCGACCGCGCCGAGCAGTGGAACCGCGTGGAGACGGTGTACGCCGAGCCGGTCCATCACCTGCTGCTCATCGCCGGGCCGCGGTGGGAAGCGCACGACTCCTTCGTGGCGCGCATCGACCAGCACCTGAAGAAAGAGCCGGCGCACGAGCGCGTGCGGATCACCTGGCCGGTCCGGCCGCTGTCGCGCGAGTCGTTCTTCGAGCGCATCGCCATCGCCCTGGGGTGCCGCACCGATGCGCTCGCGCGCACGCTGCGCCAGCGCATGGCCAGCCGCAATCTCATCCTCATCCATCCGCAGGTGGACGACCAGTTCGACGATGAAGACCTGGTCGCCTACTACGTGCAGTGGCTGCCGGAGCTCCTGGCGGAGGCCAATCCGGCCATGCGGCTCAAGTCGATCCAGCCCGTGGTCTGGAGCGGCACGGAAGGGCTGGCAAAGTGGCTCACCTTCGGCAAATCGGAAGAAGAGAAGGCGGCGCAGTCCTTCATCGCCAGCGTGAAGGCGGCCGCACCGCCGCTGCTCACCGCCACGCGCATCGACCTCGGGCCGATCACCGAAATGCACGTGCAGACGTTCTGCGAAGACAAGCGCCTCACCGACCGCGAGCGGGAGTGGCTCCTGGCGCGCATCCGCCGGCGGAAGCGGGCCACCTCGCGCGACATCCTCACGGAGATCGACGACTTCATGCGCCGGCGGGCGGCGAGCGGGTAAGGAGAGGGAATGCAGCCTGACACGGGGTGGTACCGCTACAAGGGAGACGGCTCGACGCCGCCGGGGGCGCCGTACGACTCGCGCGGCGAGCGGGGACGCTACCTGGCCTCGCCCGAGCTGGTTACGGCGGTCAATACCGCGCTCACGGTCGAGCAGCCGCTGCTCGTGGTCGGCGAGAGCGGCACGGGCAAGACCATGCTGGCCTGGTCGGTGGCCTCCGAGCTCGGCCTGCTGCCCGTGCTGCACTTCCACACGCGCACCGACCACCGCGCGCGCGACGTGCTGTTCACCATCGACAACCTGGCCCGCTTCTACGACGCCCAGATCGGCGACGCGAAGGCGAAGGAGCTCGGGAACTACACCACCTACGGCCCCCTTGGCGAGGCCATCCTCGACGACAGGCCGCGGGTCGTGCTCATCGACGAGATCGACAAGGCCCCGCGCGACTTCCCGAACGATCTCCTCGACGAGATCGACCAGATGGAGTTCAGCCCGCCCGACCGCTCCGGGCGCGTGCGCGCCAAGCACCGCCCCATCGTGATCATCACCAGCAACAACGAGCGCCAGCTCCCCGACCCCTTCCTCCGCCGCTGCATCTTTCATTACATCGAGTTCCCGGAGCGCGAGGCGCTGCAGCGCATCCTGCACGAGCGGCTGGCGCACCTCGACGTCGAGCACGCGCTGGTCGACGCCGCGACGCAGCGCTTCCTCGACCTCCGCGACCGGAAGCTGAACCTGGAGAAGCAGCCCGCCACCGGGGAGCTGCTGGTGTGGGTGAAGATGCTGCTGCGGGCCGGAGTCGATCCGCAAAAGCTTCGTGAGTCCCCGTTGGCGGAGATCCCGTACATCGGCGCGCTGCTGAAGAACAAGAGTGACCTCGATACCGTCCGGAAGAGTGCCGCCTGAAGCGATTCCGTTCGCCGGCCTGCTCGCCGAGCTCCGCTCGGGCGGCTTCGGCGTCGGCATGCACGAGTACCAGGACCTGGTGCTGCTCGCGTCGCGCTGGAAGGGGACGGATCCGATTGCCTTCCGGGACGCCGTCGCCGCTCTGATCGCGCGCAACCGCGACGACGTCGAGGCCATCCGCGAGCTGTTCGACGAGTGGCTGGCGCGTGAAGAGGCTCCCGCGCCCGCGCCGCCGCCGCCCTCGGAACCGGAGCGCGTGCGCTGGAAAGTGTGGCACGTCGCGGCGATCGTGCTCGCCGCGGCGGTGGCGATCGGCGCCCTGGCCTGGTGGTCGATCGACCGCTCGCGGGACGACGCTGCGGCGGCGACCGACACGACGATCACCGTCACGTCATCCGAGTCCACGCGGCCGCCGCCACCGCCGCTGCCGCCCGAGCCGCGCGAGGAGGCCGCCGAGCGTCCGTGGATCCTGGCCGCGGTGCTGCTGGTCGCGGCGCTCGTGGCCTCGGCGGTGCCGGAGACGCGCAAACGGCAGCGGCAGTGGGCGCGGAAGTACTGGAGGAGCGTGCTCGCCGCCAAGCCGGGACCGCACGCGTACGAGCAACGCGTCATGCCGTCCGAGGCGCCGCTGCCGCGCCACGTGGTCGAGGACGTGGCCACCATCCTCGGCCGCGCCGTCGAGCCGGAGGCGGTCGGGGAAAGGCTCGACGTGGAGGAGAGCCTGCGCGTCACCCTGCGCGAGGGACTCCGCCCGCACCTCATCTTCGAGCCGCCGCCGCGCAACGTGCCGGTGCTCGTCCTGATCGACGCGGCGTGGCAGATGCGCCCGTGGCGCCGCAAAGTCGATTCCTTCGTGGCCGGGCTGGCGCGGCAGGGCGTCGTGCTCGACCGCTGGTACTTCGACGGCGATCCGCTGCGCGTCTCGCGGACGCCGCACGACCTGCTGGTGCCGCTCGAGCAGCTCGCCGCGACGCGCGGCGAGTCGCCGCTGCTGGTCCTCGGCTCCGGCCAGACACTCACCGCCGAATCGATCGAGGGCCTGCAGCGCGTGCTGAAGAAATGGACGTTCCGCACCTGGGTGCATCCGGCCGGCAATCCGCAGTACTGGCGGCGCGAGCTGGCGCGGCTGCCGCTGCGCATGTGGCCGATGACCGCCGCGGGGCTGCGCGCGGCCGCGGTGGAGATCGCGCGGCACCTCGACTCCGGCGAGACGCCCCTCGGCGTGGCCGCGCCGCGCGCCGTGACCCGCGACGACGTGCGGCGGATGAAGGAGCTGATCGCGCACGTGCCGCATCCGTCGCTGGAGCTGGCCGAGGAGCTGCGGCGGAAGTTCGCCCGCGACATCCCCGAGGAAGTGCTGCTGTTCCTCGGCGCCGAAGGAATCTTCTACGGCGATGCCATCCGCCTCCCGCCCGAGGAACTGCAGCAACTGATGGCGTCCGCCGATCCGGAGCGCGAGCGCGAGGTGCGCCGCTACCTGCTCGAAGTGCTGCGCGACTCCGAGCCGGCGAAAGGATCGGTGGCGCACCTGCGCTGGCAACTCGACGAGGCACTGCACCGCCTCCGTCTCGACGATCCGGGTGCGGTGAAGACGCTGCAATCGCTGGCCGAAGGACCGCTGCAGGAGGAAGTCCGCGCCGCGCTGGCCGTAGTGCAGGACCCGCGTATCGCACCCGTGGCCGCGCGAAGCGTTCCTACCTCGCTGCCGGAGCGTCCACCCGCGACCCTCGGCCGCCGCCCGCCCCTCTGGGCCTGGCCGCGCTGGCAGGTCGCCCTTCCCGCCGCCGCGCTGGCACTGGTGACCGCGCTGCTCCTCGGGCGGTGGGCGGGGGAGGGGAAGGGCGCGGTCATCCCGCACGAGCGCGATGCGTACACGCTGACCTGGGTCGAGCCGAAACTGCACGTCAAGCACGCCATGACGACCTTCGAGAACGCGAGCCTCTACCGCAACGGCACAGCCGTCTGGCAGTTCCAGAAGGGGACCACCGAGGCGGACTACGAAGTGAGCGCCGAGGATCGCGGCGCGTGGTACGACGTGCGCGCCCCGCTGCAGCGCGGCAACCTGGCCGTGAGCGAGCCGGTGTGGGTGCCGTCCGCGAAGCCGGGGGAGCCGGTCGCGTTGCGGTGGATTGATGACGCGATCTCGTACCGAGTGTTGCTCACGTGCAGTTGGTTCTCCAACGACAACCCGGCCGAGGAGCCGGTGGCCGGCGTGGTTGATCCGGTACGCTTCTGGCCCGAGTTCGGAGGCTATTGGCCCGACGAGGCGAAAACCCTCGGCCAGCTCGCGCAGATCCTGCGCGAGCGGTTTCCAAACGGTCCAGCCATCGTTATCCTTACCGGATCGAGAGGCCGCTACATGCTCACGCAGCCGAGGGCGGGCGGCATCTCGGGCGTGTTTGATCAAGCGCTGCGAGTTCCCGCCGGGACGTACACGATCGACGTGAACGGCGAGACGATCACGCTGCGCCCGAACGAGCTGCTGCGCAAGACCGTGTCACTGCAGGAACGAGACTCCACGGCGCTCGTCCGCGTTACGCTGTCCTTCGACGCCGGCGCGAACGCACCGCCGATGAGCGTGTACGAGTACATCCTCGAAGGGAGCGGCGGCACCTTCAAAGGGAGAGGCGGTGAGCCGCTCGCCGTTCCAGCGGGCCAGTACCGTTTGACGGTGCCCAACGCGGGCCACACGCAGACCATCACCATCCCGTCCACGCCGTCCTACAGCCTGAGCATCGATTTCACGAAACCGCCCGACCCGGTTGCTGCCGAGGCGATCAAGAACATCGAGTGGAGCATCGCGGATACGGGCGATGTGGACTGCCCGGAGCAGTACGTGGCACCTTACACCGGCTGTGCCGGCCCCGGTGGACGCGCATGCCTGATGAAGTTCGCGATCTCGAACGCGAAGTCCGAGGGATGGTGCTCCGTGGCCTTCGACGCCGTCCTGGTCACGCAGTGCCACAACCCGGCCGCGCAGGAGTCCATCCGCCGCTGGGGCGCCGACAACGTCTGCGCCTATCTCAAGACGAAATGACTCGCCGTGGAAATCAGCTCCGCCGCGCTGAGTTTTACTCTCTCGATGGTTTTCCAGCTCCGGCAATGCTGGAAGAACCATCAGCCGAGCCGAAATCAACGCGGGCGGAGTAATCGTATCACTCGGCAATGGGAAGTCCGCTCCGTCAGATCACCCGCCGCACGGCCCGGATGTCCCCATCCAATGGCCGGTCGTAGACCACCGGCCGCGCGGCTTCGCGCACCTTCAAATACAGCTCGCGCGTGCCGCGCCCGAGCTGGGTGGCGATGTTGTTGGCCTTGCCGTCGACGGCTTCCTCGAACTGGCGCGCCTGCGCCTCGGCGTGGGCGACGTCGAGGAGGCGGGGGGCGGGCTGGTTGGGGTCGTAGTTGAAGACGGCGCGCCATTCGACGGCCTGGGCGGCGGTGAGGAGCTCGATGGCCAGCACGCTGCGCACGTTGGCGAGCACGCTGCGCAGCTTGCGCGCGGCGTGCGTGGACATGGAGACGTGGTCCTCGGCGTTCGCGCCGGTGGGGATCGAGTCGACCGAGGCGGGGTGGGAGAGCACCTTGTTCTCGGAGACGATGGACGCGGCGGTGTACTGCAGGATCATCAGTCCCGAGTTCACGCCGGGGCGGGTGGTGAGGTTCGGCGGCAGGCCGCGGTTGTGGTGGCCGTCGAGCATCATCTGCGTGCGGCGCTCGGAGATGTTCCCGAGCTCGTGCACGGCGATCGTCAGGAAGTCGGCGGCCAGGGCCAGCGGCTGGCCGTGGAAGTTGCCGGCGGAGTAGGCGAGGCGCGTCTCGCCGTGGTACCACTCGGGCCAGTTGGCGCGGAACTGCAGGTCGACGGGGTCGCCCTCATCCGGGAAGAAGAGGGGATTGTCGGTGGCGGCATTGAGCTCGTGCTCGGCGGTGGTGCGGACGAAGCGGATGGTGTCGCGCGTGGCGCCGTGCACCTGCGGGGCGCAGCGGAGGGAGTAGGCGTCCTGCACCGCGCCGGCGCGCTCGACGAGGCGCGAGCCGGCGAGCAGCTCGCGGATCCGGGCGGCCGAGGCGATCTGGCCGGGGTGGCCGCGCTCCTCGTGCACCTTCGGGTCGAACGCGCGCATGCTGCCGGCCATGGCCTCGAGCGACAACGCCGCCGCGGCGTCGGCGGCATCAGCCAGGCGCTCCGCGTCGTGGACCGCCAGCGCCAGCATGGCCGCGGAGAAGTTCGCGCCGTTGACCAGGCCGAGGCCTTCCTTGAACGTCGGCTTCATCTCCTCGGCCGTGAAGCCGAGGACCGACGGCAGCTCGGTTGCCGGACGTAGGACGGGCTTCAGCCCGTCCTCGAGCATGTAGAAGCGTCCCTCGCCGAGGAGTGTCACGAAGAGGTGCGAGAGGGGGCAGAGATCGCCGCTGGCGCCGACGGAGCCGCGCAGCGGGACGAGGGGGATCACGCCGCGGTTGAGCATCGCCTCGACGATCTCGACCAGTTTCGCGCGCACGCCGGAGTGGCCGCGCAGGAAGGCGTTCAGCCGGGTGGCCAGCGCGCCGCGCACGACCTCGGGCGGGTAGTAGTTGGTAAGGTCGTCGGGATCGGAGTTGTCGCCGACGCCGACCGAGTGCGAGAGCAGCAGGTTGCGCTGGAGCTGTTCGAGGTCGTCCGGCGCGATCGGCTTGTCCTTGAACTCGCCGAAGCCGGTGGTGACGCCGTACTCGCTCGGCGCCGCCTTCCCTTCCGCGTAGGCGCGGCGGTAGTTCTCGACCACCTGCGCGATGAGCGCCTCGCTGCGCGCCACGGCCGCGTGCGTGGACGGATCGCGCTCCACGGGCGCGTTCTCGCGCGCGATCTGCACGAGTTGTTCGATGGTGAGGGAGTTGCCGTCGAGGAGGATCATGCTGTCATCCTGAGCTGCGCAGACAGCGAAGGACCCCCTGCGTACGGAGCGGGCATGGGGTTCCAGCAGGGAGGTCCTTCGCCGTCTGCGCGGCTCAGGATGACAGTCACTGCGACACCTCCTGGAGCATCTTCGTGATCGTCTCCACCAGCTCCGTCCGCGGCACCGACAGCTGCCCGGCGCGTTGCGCCAGGTACTCCTTGCGGTCGGCGGTCGGCTTCATCCGCTCGCGGCCGGCGACGAGGTCTTTGATGGTCACGGTGCCCTGCTCTTTTTCCTGGGAGCCGTAGAGGATGGCCAGGGGGATGTGGTACTGGTCGGCGTACTTGAGCTGCTTGCCCGGACCTTTCGCGCTGCCGAGGTAGAGCTCCGTGGGGATGCCGGCGCGGCGCAGCTCCCAGGTCATGGCGATGTAGTCGTCGCGGAGGGCGCGGTCCATGTCGGTGATGAGCACGCGGGCGGTCGCCTTCTGCTGGCCGATGCGGCCGAGGGAGGTCAGCGCGGCCAGGAGCCGGTCGACGCCGATCGAGGCACCGACGGCGGGGATGCGCTCGTTGAGGAAGCGCATGACCAGGTCGTCGTAGCGGCCGCCGCCGAAGACGGAGCCGAACTGCGGCGCGTCGAGGAGGATGGCCTCGAACACGGGGCCGGTGTAGTAGGCGAGGCCGCGGGCGATGGAGACGTCGAGCGAGACCCGGTCGTCGCCGTAGCCGAGGGAGTAGAGGTGATTCGAGATGCGCTCGACGACGTCGAGCTGTTCGGGCGCGCCGGCGACGCCGCCGAAGAGGTCGCGCACCTGGGTGAGCACGTCCTTCCGTGAGCCGCGCACGCCGAGGAACGTCTCGATCTTCGTCACCTGCTCGCGCGCCAGGCCGACGCCGCGGATCGTGTCGCCCGACTCGTCCTTGTAGCCTTCCATCAGCTCGAGCTTGATCTTCTCGAGGCCGACCTTGTCCAGCTTGTCGAGGACGCGGAAGACTTCCACCCCCTGCTCGGTGCCGATGCCGGCGTAGGCGAGGAGGAGGTTGAGGATCTGCCGGCTGGAGAAGCGGACCAGGTACGGGCCGACCTGCAGCGCGGAGAGGGTGTCGCACATCCCGGCGATGATCTCGGTGTCGGCCACCTCGCTCTCGACGCCGACGGAGTCGAGGTCGAACTGGGTGAACTCGCGGTAGCGTCCCTTGTCCGGCTTGTCGGCGCGCCACACGGAGGCGACCTGGTAGCGGCGGAAGGGGCGGGGGAGCGCCTGGCGGTGCTCGGCGATGAGGCGCGCCAGCGGCACGGTCAGGTCGAAGCGGAGGCCGAGCTCTTCCTTCTCCGGGTTCGTGACGCGGAAGATCGACCGCTGCGCCTCGGCACCGGCGCTGCCGGAGAGGACGTCGAGGTACTCGACCGCGGGGGTGGAGATGGGGACGAAGCCGTAGTTCTCGTAGACGCCGCGGATCGTATCGACCATCTGCTGGCGGGCCAGCATCTGGTCGGGCAGGAGGTCGCGGAATCCGCGGCTGAGCCGCGGCTGGACGGTGTCAGTCATGGTGGATCGGCTCGCGAGGAGGTCTTCAGAATTGAAAATTGAAAATGGAAAAAAAAAGCCGCTCGCGCGAGGGGCGGGCGGCCATTTTCAATTTTTCATTTTCAATTTTCAATTTTCAATTTCCCCCGCAGGGGGCTTGGTACCGAGGGGCGGGCTCGAACCGCCGACCCCCAGATCCACAATCTGGTGCTCTAACCAACTGAGCTACCCCGGCACAAGGGAGCGCGATGATACTGCGGGCGCGGCCCGCCGTCTAGAACGCCTCAGTCGAAAACGTATTCCTTTGGCGGACGGGAGTCTTCCTGCGAGAGGGAGAGGCTGGGGAAGAGGCGCGTGCGGTTGCCGCCGTCGGTGGCGCGGACGCTGTAGGTGGCCCTGGCGGTGAGGAAGCCGTCCGGCGGGGCGGCCTGGGGAAGCACGACCACCCGCCCGTTGCGGATGGCGCCGCGACCGGCGCGCCACTCCGCATGCGTCTGTTCCTGTACCACGACCACGTCGTGCAACCGAGTGGCTGGCGACGCGTGGTCCGTCATGAGGGGGGAGGGTTGGCGCTCTCCGAAGAGCGAGTCCTGCGAGCGCGAAGAATAGAGGGAAGACTGACGGAGTGCCGTTCAATAGAGGACGTGGAAGAAGGAAAATTGTTGCTGGTTGTTGGTTGCTGGTTCGTGGTGGTTCGTCGCCAGAAGCTGCCACGAACCAGCAACCAGCAACACAGCAACCGGGGCTCAGTCCTCTTCCACGAACGTGCGCATCTTGGCGTGGTGCACCAGCGTCGCCCGGCCGGCTTTCTCGATCAGGCCGAGCTTGCGGAACTTCTGCATGAAGGCGGTGATTCGAGGGCGGGTGGTGCCGACGATCTGGGAGAGCTCCTCGTGCGAGATCTTCGGGTCGACGCGGAGCCAGACGCCGTCGCGGAGGCCGAGCTTCTCCGCGGTGTCGAGGAGCGCCTTCGCCAGCCGCCGCTCCGACGGCATGGTGATCAGGTCGAACACCGCCGCCTGCCGCTCGGAGATGCGGGTGGCCAGGTGCCGCAGCAGCGTCTCGGTCGTCTTCAGCCGCTCGACCTCGGCCAGGAAGTCGCGCCGCGACATCTTCCGCACCACCGTCGGCTGCATCGCCGTGGCCGTTTCGAACCGCTTCGGCGCGGCCGTGAAGCACGACTCGCCGAACATCTCTCCCTTCGTATAGATCGCGATCAGGCAATCCTTCCCCGCGGCCGAAGCCATGGAAAGCTTCACCTGACCCGACTCGATCAGGTAAAGAGACTCGTCTTCGTCCCCGCTCGCGTAAATCGACTCCTGCGCATTGATGCGCATGCGCGCCTCCGTCAGGGAAGCGCGGTCGAATACGTCGCGAAGGGACGCTACGAGTGAATGGGCGCGTCCATCGTTGGTGGGCATTTGCTGTACAGCGTTGGGATCGTAGGTGCCGTTCATTGCCGCGTCTGTTCACAATTGGACACCTGTAGGTTCCTGTGTTTCTAAGGAACTACCGCTGGCAGAAAGACGCGAACTTTGGTGCGCAGCGCGCGTGCGCAATCGGGAGCCGCGCGTTTTGGTCCGAGGCGTGCGCGCGGTGCTCGATGGTGCACCGCCGAGGGGTGGAACGACTTCGATCGTGACCGCGCAGACCTATCCTGCGCATGCGCAAACGGCGCAGGGTGCGCGGGCCGGTCTACGGAAAGGAGACTACTCCGCGAGCATCAGCACATCGGCGAACCAGCGCCGCGCGTCGGTCCACGTCTGCGCGATGGTGAAGCCCGACGACGCCGCGAGCGCGGCCAGCGTCGACGCGTCGTGCTTGTACGAGCTCTCGGTGTGGATGCGCTCTCCCTCGTCGAACGCGATCTCGAGCTCCAGCGCGTCGATGCGCACGCGCTGCGCGCGCCTGCTGACGAGGTGCATCTCGATGCGTCCGTGCTCCTGGTCATAGAACGCCAGGTGCTGGAAGGCCTTCAGGTCGAACGCGCCGCCGAGCTCGCGGTTGATGCGCCCCAGCACGTTGAGGTTGAACGCCGCGGTCACGCCCAGCGGGTCGTCGTAGGCCGGCTCGAGCACGCCGCGCGACTTGCGCAGGTCCGCGCCGAGGAACAGCGCGTCGCCGGGGGCGAGCGAGGCCCGCAGATCGCGCAGCATCGTCGTCGCCTCGGCCGGGCTGAGATTGCCGATGGTCGAGCCGAGAAAGAGCACCACCGTGCGCGCGCGGGTGCGGGGGAGGAGCGAGAGCGGGACGGACGGACGCGAAAAGTCCGAGCGCACGGCGATCACGCGCAGCGCGTCGTACTCGCGCAGCAGGTCGCGGCCCACGCGCTCGAGCATCGACGCGTCGACGTCGACCGGCACGTACTCGAGATGGGGCGGCAGCTCGTCGAGGAGGATGCGCGTCTTGCGCGCCGCGCCGCTGCCCAGCTCCACCAGGCGGATATTCGCACCGAGCGCCGCCGCGATCGCGGCCCGGTGCGCGGTCAGCACCTCCGCCTCCGCGCGCATGACGTAGTACTCGGGGAGGAAGCAGATCGTGTCGAACAGGGACGATCCGAGCTCGTCGTAAAACCAGCGCGGAGGGATCCATTTCCGCGCCGCCGTCAGGCCGACGCGGACGTCGTGTGCGAAATCGTCGTCCGGCGCCGGCGCGCGCAGAAGGACGAATCGCGGGTCGTGAGCTGCCGGGACTGCCGCGGCCACCATCGCGTCACGAAATTGTATCTCTACAAACTCTGGAACCTTCCCCTCGTACAATCGTCAGACCACACGGACATGTCCCGCCAACATTTCTGCGCACTTCTGATGCTGCTGCCGCTCGCCGGCTGTCTGTCCGGCTACTCCGACGATGCGCCCGACGAGCAGCTCCGCGTCCGCCGCGGCGCGTTCGTGCACGAGGTCTTCCTCTCCGGCGAGCTCGAGGCGGGGCGCGGCGAGCTGCTGGCCGTTCCGCCGCTGCCGTCGTGGCAGACCGCCATCAAGTGGATCGCCGACGACGGCGCCGCGGTGAAGACCAACGACCCCGTCGTGGAGCTCGACAACACCGCCCTGACCACGGACCTCGACAGCAAGCGCCAGGCGGCCATGCAGGCCGCACAGGAGCTGCAGCAGAAGGAGTCGGAGTGGAAGGCGGACCTCGAGCAGAAAGAGCTCGAAGTGGAGAAGAAGAAGTCCGATCTCGACAAGGCGCTGCTCGAGGCGAAGGTGCCGAAGGAGCTCCTCTCCGGCCGCGCGTTCGAGGAGAAGCAGACCGCGCTGCGCCGCGCCGTGACGGAGCACGAGAAGGCGGTCGACACGCTGCGCGCGCGCCGCACGGCCGTGACGTCGGAGCGGCAGAACCTCCTCCTGAACATCGACAAGACGCAGCGCGAGATCTTCATCGCCGAGCGCGCCATCGAGGCGCTCGTGCTGCGCGCGCCGCGCGACGGCATCGTGGTGATCAAGGACCATCCGTGGGAAGGGCGCAAGCTGCAGAGCGGCGACCAGGTGTGGGTCGGCTTCCCGATCGCGCTGCTGCCGGACCTCAGCACGCTGCGCGTCAACGCCGCGCTGGCCGACGTCGACGACGGCAAGATTGCCCCGGGCATGCCCGTCACCGTGACCCTGGACGGCTATCCCGACCAGCAGTTCTCCGGACGCATCGCCGCCATCTCGGCGGTGGCGCAGGAGAGCCGACGCCAGTCGCTGCGGCGCCACTTCGAGGTGCTGGTGGCGCTCGACAAGCTCGATCCGTCGCGCATGCGGCCGGGGCTCTCGGCGCGCATCGTCGTCCGCCGCGAGACCCGGCCCTCCGCGCTGCTCGCGCCGCGCGCGGCGCTCGATCTGTCGGGCAAGACTCCCCGCGCCAAAGTGGGCGATGAGCTCCGGGACGTGAAGCTCGGCCCGTGCAACGCGCTCGACTGCGTGGTGGTGAGCGGACTGGAAGAAGGGGCGCGCCTGGCGCCGGTGGTGAAGCGCGATGCCTAAACGCCTGCGGATCATCCTTCCTCTCGCCGCCGTGGCGCTCTTCCTCTTCGGCGGCTGGACGCTGCGCAACAAACTCGCCGCCGACCGTCAGGGGGAATGGGTGCGCGCCCATCGCGGCGACCTGGTGACCGGCTTCGAAGTGACGGGCGCGCTGGCGTCGCTCTCGTCGGAGTCGCTCGGCCCGCCGCCGCTGCCCGACGTGTGGGACTTCAAGATCGCCATGCTCGCCCCCGAGGGGGCGGAGGTGAAGCGCGGCCAGCCGGTGCTCGGCTTCGACACGAGCGAGCTGCAGCGCAAGCTCGACGAGAAGACCGCCGAGGCCGACCAGGCGCGCAAGCAGATCGAGAAAGAGCGCGCCGACCTCTCGCTGCGTACCAAGGACGAGCGCCTCGCGCTCGCCAACGCCGAGGCGCGGCTGAAGAAGACCGGCCTGAAGCTCGACGCGCCGCCCGACATCCTCGGCATCAACGAGCGCAAGACCGCGGAGATCGAGCACGACCTGGCCAGGCGCGAGACCGCCGCCGCGAAGGCGCGCCTCTCGGCCCTCGAGGCCGCGGCGCGCGCGCGCATCGACCTGCTGCAGTCGAAGTTCCAGGAGGCCTCGTCCGTCGTGGCGCAGACGCAGGACTCGATCCGCCAGATGATGCGCACCGCGCCGCGCGACGGCACCGTGGTCTACGCCACGAACTGGCGCGGCGAGAAGAAGAAGATCGGCGACAGTTGCTGGAAGAACGAGCGCGTCGTGGAGATCCCCGACCTCAACCGCATGAAGGCCGAGGGAGAAGTGGACGAGGTGGATGCGGGACGCGTGGCCGTCGGCCAGCGCGTCACGCTGCGCCTCGACGCCCACCCCGACGACGAGCTGCACGGCACCATCACCATGGCCGCCCGCACCGTGCAGCGCAAGCGCGGCACGCAGGACCCGGTGAAGGTGCTGCGCGTCGACATCGCCCTGGACAAGACCGACCCCGCGAAGATGCGCCCCGGCATGCGCTTCCAGGGGACGATCGAGCTGGGACGCGTGAAGAACGCGGTGCTCATCCCCCGCGAGTCGGTCTATGTCTCCAGCAAGGGACCGTTCGTCTACCGCCGCGACGCGCTGAATGTCGAGACCGTCCCGGTCCAGCTCGGCCGCCAGAACGACAAGTCGGTGGAAGTGCTGAAGGGCCTCGCCGCCGGAGACCGCGTGCTCGTGCCGAAGGAGAAGGAAGAGGAGGAGAAGTCGTGAGGGGGCCCGCTGTCATCCTGAGCCGCGCAGACGGCGAAGGACCCCCCTCCGACGGAGCGATCCTCGTGCAGCCGCAGGGGGTCCTTCGACCGTCCTCCGTCCCTGCGGGACTCCGGCGGCTCAGGACGACAGTGAGCTCGCTCCTCCTCCTCGCCGCCTGCTCCAGGCCCGCCGACGACATCGCCACCTTCAAGGTCGAGCCGATCACGTTCGCCCGTCGCGTCACCGCCGAGGGGACACTCAAGGCCACCAGGGCCACGCCGGTCACGGCGCCGCAGAACGCGACCTCGCCGCTGAAAGTCTCCTGGATCGCCGACGACGGCTCGCTGCTGCGCAAGGGCGACGTCATCGTCCGCTTCGACGCCACGGACTTCGAGAACCTGCTCCTCGCCGGTAATGAGGCGCGCAAGAACGCGAACAACCGGCTCACGAAGGAGACCGCCGAGTCGGGCGCGACGCGCAAGAACCTCGGCCGCGACGCCCGCCTGGCGCAGAGCGAGCTGGAGGCGGCCAAACGTTTCAAGTTCGACGACGCGGAGATCTTCTCCCGCTACGCGCGCATCGAGAACGAGGTCGACCAGGACCTGGCCTCCAGCAAGAAGCGGCACGCCGAGGAAGTGCTCGGCGTCCGCGGCAGCCTGGCCGCGGTCGAGCGCGACCTCATCGCCATCGACGACCGCAAGGCGGGGATGAAGATCAAGCAGGCCGAGGAAGGGCTGCAGGCGCTGCAGGTCGTCGCGCCGCACGACGGCATCCTCGTCCTGCAGCGCAACTGGCGCGGCGACATGCCGCGCGTCGGCGACTCGATGTGGCGCGGCCAGCCGATCGGCGAGATCCCGGAGCTGCAGACCATGAAGGCCGAGGTCTTCGTGCTCGAGGCCGATGCCGCGGGACTGGCCGTCGATCAGAAGGCCACGGTCTCCCTGGAAGCCGACGCCAGCGCGACCTTCGCCGGGAAAGTGACGAACGTCGACAAGGTGGCCCGGCCGCGCATCCCGCGCCAGCCGGTGCAGTACTTCGGCGTGACCGTGGAGCTCGACCGCACCGACCCGAAGCTGATGAAGCCGGGCGCGCGCGTCCGCGCGGTGCTGGAGGTCGAGAACCAGGCCAACGCCTTCGCCATCCCGCGCCAGGCGCTGTTCGAGAAGAACGGGAAGAAGCTCGCCTACGTGAGGCGCGGCGACCGATTCGAGCCGGTGGAAGTGACGATCGGCTCCTCGAGCGCGGGACGGGTGGTCGTGGCGAAGGGGCTGAAGCGCGGGGATGAGATTGCGCTCGAGGATCCGACAAAGAACGAGGAGGCTCAAAGGACCACAGGCACATAGGCTCAGAGAGGCCTATGAACCGATGAGCCGATGAGCCTGTGAGCCTGTGAGCCTATGGACCGCACCGAAACCTTCACCAGCGCCCTGACCAACCTCAACCGCCACAAACTGCGCACCTCGCTGACCATGCTGGGGATGATCTTCGGCGTCGGCGCGGTGATCGCCATGCTGTCGATCGGCGCGGGGGCGGAGAAGAAGGCGCTGGAGGCGATCGGCCGCCTCGGCCTGCGCAACATCATCGTGCGGGCCAAGGAAGTGAAGCCGGAGGACCGGCAGGAGCTGCGCAAGAAGTCGCTCGGCGTGTCGCTCCGCGACGCGGAGGCGATCGTCGAGGCGGTGCCGAACGTCGAGCGCGTGCTGCCGCGCATCGAGGTCAAGCCGTACCAGATCATGGCCCCCGGCGCGAAGACGAAGGGGAAAGTGTTCGGCGTGGCGTGGCGCTACCGCGAGGTCGCGGACGTCGGCCTCTCGCACGGCCGCTTCTTCGACGCGCGCGACGAGCACGAGCACGCCCAGGTCTGCGTCATCGGCGAGGAAGTGCGCCGCAATCTCTTCGGCTACGGCGACGTCCTCGGCAAGCAGCTCAAGGTCAACGACGTCTGGCTGGAGGTCGTAGGCGTGCTGGCCAGCGATCCGGAGGGGGCCACGCAGTCGACGACGAAAGAGATCTGGATCCCGGTCTCGACGGCCATGCGCAAGTTCGACCGCGATCCGCTCGACGCGCCGGTCGACGAGCTGCTGGTCACGGTCAAGGAAGGCGTCTCGACGCGGCGTACGTCGCAGGTCATCGAGCCGCTGCTGCAGCGGCTGCACGGCGGCGCGGACGACTACGAGGTCGTCGTCCCGGAGGCGCTGCTCGAGCAGAGCCGGCAGACGCAGCGGATCTTCAACATCGTCATGGGCTCGATCGCCGGCATCTCGCTCCTGGTCGGCGGCATCGGCATCATGAACATCATGCTGGCCAGCGTGCTGGAACGGACGCGCGAGATCGGCGTGCGCCGGGCCATCGGTGCCACGCGCAAGGACATCCGCTCGCAGTTCGTGATCGAGTCGTTCACGATCTCCCTGATCGGCGGCATCGCCGGGATCATCATCGGCATCGTGCTGGCACGCCTCGTGGCGGCGTACGCGGGATGGCCGACGGTGATCACCATCAGCTCGCTGCTCCTGTCGACCGGCGTGTCGATCAGCGTGGGCCTGGTGAGCGGGATCTATCCGGCCGCGCGCGCCGCGGAGCTGAACCCGGTCGAGGCGCTGCGCTACGAGTAACAAAGTGGACCGCCGGCGTCCTCGCCGGCTGTCTGTGGCGGCGTCCCGCCGCCACCCCGCCCGGAGCGCAGGCGGGACGCCTGCGTAGACAGCCGGCGGGACGCCGGCGGTCCACTACACGACGCCCCGCCCTGTCTGTGTTGCGAATCAGCAGATCCCGCCGCCGCACGGCTCCCACGGCTCGCGGATGACGCACTCCGGCTCCCCGCCGTCGAAGAGCCCCTCGACCAGTCTCCCGAACTCGATCGACTCCTCGAACGCGCGGATGGTGTGCTTGCGCTTCATCGTGCAGGCGTCGTTCGACCAGAAACAATGCCCGGCGGCATCCGGCTCGCGCTGCAGGAAGGCGCGGTAGAGGTCGGTGACGAACGACTCCAGGTGCGCGCGGTCCTCGAGGTGCGCCGGGTTGCGCGACTCGTACGCGGTGGTCTGCTGATACGTCGTCAGGTCGTTCGTGTTGTACGACGTCGCGGTCATGAACCGCGTGGCCACGTAACGCTTCGCCGTGGCGAGCAGCGTGCCGTTGGCGGCGGCGTTCCTGAGCTGGCTGTGCCCGAGGCGGCGCTCGGTGCAGGTCGGGAACCGTCCGTAGGCGCCGATGTACACCTGGACGACGAAGTCCTCGTACGAGCGCTGCACGGGGAACTGCGGCGGCAGGCCCGGAAGGCCGTCGCAGTTCAGCGTAGTACAGCTCTGCGCCATGGCCGATGACGGAACGACAGAAACGGTGAGAACAGCGATCACTGCTGCCAACATCACTCTTTTCATGGTGGTCTCCTTGGATCTGATGGTCTGCGACATCAGTATCGAGATCCATCCAGGCGGTGAGAATGGAAATAAGTGGAGGTCTCGTGTAGGAAATCCGGCGAGCCGTGTCAGCTAACCATCGCGTTTCGGCGACGTCTCAGAGAGCATGCACATCCTTGCTCTGCTGCTCCTGTTCGCGACGTACGAGAACGTGATCATCCGCGACGGAAACCACTCCTTCGTCCACACGCGTAGCGATAACTTCGACGTCGACGGCCTCGGCCGCCGCTACGCCTATTTCGAGAAGGACGGCGTGGCGTACGCGATCCGCGACGAGGCCACGCTGCGCCGCCTCGACCGCGTGCTGGAGCCGATGAACCGCATCGGCGAAGAGCAGGGACGGATCGGGGAGGAGCAGGGGCGCATCGGCGAAAAGCAGGGCCGGATCGGCGAGGAGCAGGGACGCATCGGCGTCGAGCAGATCCACGCGCGCGGCGCCCGCGCACGCGAGCTGCAGCGCCGCCAGCACGAGCTCGCCGAGCAGCAGCGCGAGCTGGCCCGGCAGCAGCAGCCGCTGGCCGAGCAGCAGCGCAAGCTCGCCGAGCGCCAGCGCGAAGCCACGCGCATCGCCCGCGCCCGGATGGAAGAGATCTTCGACGAGTCCATCCGCACCGGCACCGCCAAACGGCGCTAGTTCTGGAGTGCGGCAGCGCCAGCTGCCGCTTTCTATGCGGCAGCCGCAGCTGCCGCGGGAGGGCGGAGGCTGGCGCCTCCGCATAGAAAGCGGCAGCTGGCCGCCGCCGCACTCCAAAAGTTTGCGAAACGTGCCTCATCCGCATCGCGCGGCCCGCTATCATCCCGCCCCATGCGAGCTGCACGTTTCGTCATTCTGCTGTTGATCGCCACCGCGGCCTCCGCCGCGACGACGATCCCTCCCATCAACTACAAACACCGCGTCCTCCCGAACGGCCTCGAGGTCTATTCGGTGCAGGACCGTTCCACGCCCACCGTCGCGATCCACGTCTGGTATCGCGTCGGCTCGAAGCACGATCCGCAGGGGCGCAGCGGCTTCGCCCATCTCTTCGAGCACATCATGTTCAAGTCGACGAAGAACATGCCCTCGGAGATGATGGACCGGCTGACCGAGGACGTGGGCGGCTTCAACAACGCCACCACCTTCGACGACTCCACCGCGTACTACGAGGTCGTGCCGTCGAACTACCTCGAGACGCTGCTGTGGGCGGAGGCGGAGCGCCTCGGCGCGCTGACCGTCGACGACGCGGCCTTCAAGTCCGAGCGCGACGTCGTGAAAGAGGAGTATCGCTACCGCGTCCTCGCGCCGCCCTACGGAAAGCTCTTCAACGCGCTGGTCGTGCATTCGTTCGTCGCCCATCCGTACATGCGCCCGGGCATCGGCAACATCCAGGAGCTCGACGCCGCGACCATCGACGACGTGCGCTCCTTCCACGCCACCTTCTATCGTCCCGACAACGCCATCCTCATCGTCGCGGGCGACTTCGAGCAGCAGCAGCTCGACGGCTGGATTGACAAGTACTTCACCCCCATCCCCAAGCCGGCCGCGGAGATCCCGCGCGTGACGGTCAAGGAGCCGGCCCGCAAGGAAGAGAAGCGGGTCAACGAATACGCCGAGAACGTGCCGCTCCCGGCCCTCGGCATGACTTGGCTGACGCCGCCCGCCGCGCACGCCGACTCGGTCCCGCTCTTCGTCGCCTCGACCATCCTTTCCGATGGCGAGTCGTCCCGCCTGCGCGAGAAGCTCATCCGCGGCGAGATCGCGCAGGAAGTCTTCTCCGACGCCGAGATGCGCGAGGACGTCGGCCTGTTCGGCATTCTGGCCATCATGGGCAGCGAGAAGCAGCCCGCCGACGCGGAGAAGGTCATCCGCGCGGAGCTGCAGTCGCTGGCCACCAAGCCGGTCACCGCCGCGGAGCTGGAGAAGGCCAAGAACCTGATCCTCACCAGCGCGCTGCGCGAGCGCGAGACGTCGAACGGCAAGGCCTTCTCGCTCGGCGAGGCGCTCATCCTCCAGCACGACGCCAGCGTCGTGAACAGCGGCCTGGCGAAGGTGCAGGCCGTCACCGCCGCCGACATCCAGCGCGTCGTGAAGCAATATCTGATCGAAGGGAAACCGGTGGTCATCAACTATCAGGATCAGTCCAAACAGGGAGGTGCGCAGTGAAGCGCCTCCTGCTCTCTCTTTTCGTCGCTCTCCCTCTGGCCGCGCAGCAGGTGGCGCCGCCGCCGCCCGCCGCCCCGCGCGAGGCGAAGCTCCCGCAGCCTGTCGAGAAGACGCTGGCCAACGGACTGCGGGTGATCGTCGTGCCGAAGCACGACATCCCGCTCGTGGCCGCGCAGCTGCTGGTCAAGACCGGCGCCGCCGCCGATCCCGCCGGGCGCGATGGCCTGGCCGAGCTGACCGCGACGGTGCTCACGCAGGGAACGAAGACGCGCACCGCCGAGCAGATCGCCCGCGGCGTGGAAGCCCTCGGCGCGACGCTCACTGCCGGCGCGGGGTGGGACTCGTCGACGATCGACCTGTCGGTCATGTCGTCGAACCTGCCGAAGGCGCTCAAGTACATGGCCGACGTGGCCCGCAACGCCACCTTCGCGAAGGACGAGCTGGAGCGCGAGCGCGCCCAGGCCATCGACGCGCTGCAGGTCGAGCTCACCGAGCCGCGTCCGCTGGCCACCGTGGTCGCCAACCGCCTCGTCTTCGGCGATACCCCATACGGCCACAACCTCAGCGGCCTCCCGTCGACCCTGTCGAAGATCACCCGCGCGGATCTCGTGAAGTTCCACGCGAGCCACTACCGCCCCGACAACTCCGTGCTGGTGCTCGCCGGCGACGTCAAAGCCGAGGATGCCTTCCGCCTCGCCGAAGCCCAATTCGGCAAGTGGGAAAACGTAGGGCGGGCTTCAGCCCGCCCCGCCGCGAGCAATGGACGGGCTGAAGCCCGTCCTACGCGCATCGTCGTCATCGACATGCCCGAGTCCGGCCAGGCCGCGGTCGTCGTCGCGCGCCGCGGCATCCGCCGCTCCGACCCCGCCTACATGCAGGCCCTCGTCGCCAACTCCATCCTCGGTGGCGGCTACTCCTCGCGCCTGAATCAGGAGATCCGCATCAAGCGCGGTCTCAGCTACGGCGCCGGCAGCAGCTTCGCGCCGCGCGCGGACGTCGGCCCCTTCACCGCCTCGACGCAGACCAAGCACGAGTCGGCGGCCGAAGTGGCCGGCATCATCACCGGCGAGATGGGCCGCCTCGGCAGCGCCGACGTGCTCGAGGCCGAGCTCACGCCGCGCAAGGCCGCACTCACCGGCGAGTTCGCGCAGTCGCTGGAGACCTCCAGCGGCATCGTCAACCGCGTCTCCGCGCTGGCGCTGCACGACCTGCCGCTTTCCGACATCAACCGCTACATCAGCGGCGTGCAGGCCGTGACCGCCGCCGATGTCCGCAAGTTCGCCGGCACGAACCTCGGCAGCAAGGACGTGAATGTGGTCATCGCCGGCGACGCGAAGCAGTTCCTCGAGCCGCTGCGCAAGCAGTTCGGCGACGACGTGGAGGTGATCCCCGTCGCCGAGCTGGACCTGGCCTCGCCGACGCTCAGGGTGCGGAAGGCGAAGCGGTGATGTTGTTGTCGGTTGTCGGTTGTCAGTTGTCTGTGACTCTCGCCTCGGCTCACAGACAACTGAGAACCGACAACCGGCAACAACTCACCGCACACCTCTCCTCGTCACCAGGTACGTGGCGAAGCTTCCGAGCCAGTGACCTCCTTCGTAGTGCTCGCCGGTGACGGATTGCAGACCGGCCTCGGCGTGCGCCTGCGACGCGGCGCGCAGCGTCTTCACGCGCGGATCGCTCGACGGCAGCCCCGAGGCGATGCCGTCGAGCATCCAGGCGCGGCTGAGATTCAGCCCGTCGAGATGCGCGAGCTTCGGGTCGCTGGGGTCGGTGACGACGGCCGGCGTGAGGGTCATGCGCGGCATGAACTTCGTCAACCATTCGGCGTACGCCTTCGGCGGGAGCACGCGGCGCACGAGGTCCGCCTCCGCCAGACAGGGTGAGAGGAAGTCCTCGCCCGACGGCTCGTAGGCGAGGGGACAGTTGCGGTCCGTGGCGTAGAACGCGCGCGCCCTTGCTTTCACGAGCTCGCGGAACTTTGCGTCACCCGCGTTCGAATCGAGGACCAGGCCGAGGGCGAACGCCGTCTGGCTGTGCTCCCCGGAGCGCACCGGGTGGGAGAGCTTCGGCAGCCACGTGCGCAGCCGCTCGACCGTCGCATCCTCGAGCGGCTTGATGGTGGCGTAGAGCGGATCGTTCGCCTCGCGCAGCTCGCCCGTGAGCTGCAGCAGCCACGCGAGCCCGTACGGCCGTTCGAAGCTGGCCCGCCCCGCCCCGTTCAGGTACTTCACCTCGGCCGCGATGTTCTCCGGTGTGATCGAGCGCGCCAGCGCCGCCCGCGCCTTGGCCGCAAACGGCGCCTCCGGCTGCAGCCGCACCAGCCGCGCCAGCAGCCAGTGCCCGTGCACCGAGGAGTGCCAGTCGTAGCAGCCGTAGAAGGAGGGAGTGAGCGTGCGCGGCGGAAGCGCATCCGCATCCGACTGCAGCACGTGCGCGATCTTGTTCGGATACTCCTTGTGCACGCACGCCAGCGCGAGATTCGCGAAGCGTTCGGCAGACTGCGGCGTGAGCGCGATCGTGGCGGCGAGAACCGCGGTGGCGAGCATGCGCGCGAGGTTAGCGCATCTGCATCACGATCCACACCACCAGCGCCAGGGCGATCACCACCACGATGCCGATGGTGATGGCGCTGCTTTTGGTCGAGCTCGAGCTCACGGTCTCGTAGACCACTTTCCGCTCGACGTGCTGTTCGTGCTCTTCGGGTTCCGGCATGTCCGGCGTTCTCAGCAACAGGCGTGCCGCGCGATAATCCCCCTCATGAGACATGTGTGGGTCATGCTTCTCGCCGCATTCGCTTTCGGTCTGGACGCGCAGACGATCGTCGCCAAGGGGAAAGACTCCTCGGCCGTGTTGAAAGATGGGAACCAGGAGTGGGAGACGCTCGACGGTACGCTCGGCAGCGCTCCCGACGCCTGCCGCGCGCCGAACGGCGACCTGTTCATCGTCATGCGCGGCACGGATGACGGCGGCTGGATCAAGCGGCGGCAGAACGGCCAGTGGTCGCCGTGGATCAACCTCGGCGGGCGCCTCAAGTCCGACCTTTCGGTCCTCTGCATGCCCGACGGCACCCCGCGCGCCTTCGCCCGCAACTTCGACGACACGCTGGCCATCCACACCACCAATCCGCGCGAGGGATGGGAGTCGCTCGGCGGCCGCCTCGACGGCACCCCCGAGGTCTCGATCAACAGCAAGAACGTGATCGACGTCGTCGTGCGCGGCTCGGACGAGATGGTGTGGCACGCCCGCTTCACCGGTACGGCCTGGCTGCCGTGGCGCTCCCTCGGCGTGCGCACGACGACCGATCCGTCCATCGTGCGCGTCACCGACGACCGCGCGGACCTCGTCGTCACGCAGGGCACAGGCGTGCCGCATCACGGGACGCTCACCGACTCCGGCCCGGTGACCGTCACGTCGCTGGGCGGCACGATCCTCGGCCCGGTCGATGCGTCCTCCCGCGGCGACGGCCGCATCGACGTCGTCGGCCGCGGCCCGGACGACACCGTGCTGCACAACGCGTACGACGGCAAGAAGTGGAGCGGGTGGAAGAACGTGGGAGGCAACGTGGCCGGCGATCCGAGCGTGGCCTCGTCGCCGCAGGAGACGCCGCGCAAGCGGGTGGCGAAGTCTTAGCGTCCGTTGTGGTTGCGGCTGTAGCTGACGTATGCTCGCATCGAGAGCATCCAGACCATGCCGGATATCCACTCGATCATTCATTCCGATCCTGAGATTCACAGTGGCGATCCCGTCTTCGTCGGGACCCGGGTGCCGGTCCGGACGCTGCTGGACTACATCGAAGGCGGCGACAGTCTCGACGTGTTCCTCGATAACTTCCCCAGTGTGACTCGGGAACAAGCCGTGGCCTTCCTGGAAGAGGCGGCGCGTAGCGCGTTGGCGCAGATCGCGTGAAGCGGGTCCTGTTCGACGAGGACGTGCCGCGTCAGCTACGGCGAGATCTTCCTGAGTTCGAAATCCGCACCGTTCAGGAAGAGGGTTGGTCGTCGACGAAGAACGGAGACTTGCTGCGGATCAGCTCCGCGACTTTCCAGGTATTCGTTACAGCGGATAAGCGTCTCCAGCATCAGCAGAATATTGCCCGTCACAACATCGGTGTGGTCGTGCTTGCGACACGAGACACACGATTGCCCAGACTTCAACAAGCGCTGGATGAACTTCGCGCTGCCATTCGGGACGTGATACCGGGAACGGTCATCGTCGTCACGGGCGGCGAATAACGTTCGGCGTGCGGCGCGGCTTTGCCGCGCCGTTTGAAAGCGGCAGCTGCCGCTGCCGCACTCCAGACAGGCGGCGTGAGGTCACGAGGAAGATGGGGATCGAGAGGCAGGCGATGCCGGCGGCGATGGTGAAGGCGGTGCCGAGGCCGGCGCGCTGGCCGATGGCGCCGATGACCATGGAGCCGACGCCGATGCCGGTGTCGAAGCCGAGGATGATGCTGCCGAAGGTGCGGGCGCGGCGGTCGTCGGGGGTGTGGGCCATGACGAAGGTCATGAAGGCGGGGAAGGCGAGGCCGAGGCCCATGCCGAAGAGGGCGCCGGCGACGCTCATCGTGACGCGGTTCTCCGCGCGGGCGAGGATGGCGAAGGCGATGGGCATGGCCACGAACGACGGGTAGAGCAACACCTTCGGTCCGTAGCGGTCGCCGAGGCGCGCGGTGAAGACGCGCACGCAGATCGTGCCGAGGGCGAAGGCGGTGAAGAAGAGCGACTCCGGCTGGATGCCGCGCTCGCGCGACAGCAGGGCCACGTAGCTCGTCGTGCCGCCGTAGCCGAACGCGACGACGGCGAGCGACAGCGTGGCCGCCAGCACCTTGAAGTCCCAGAACTCGTGCGGGCGCGGGAACGGCCGCGCGGCGTCGCGCTTCTCGGCGCCGGGGAGGCGCGAGCCCCAGACGGCGGTGAGTGCGGAGAGCGTGGCGATCTCGGCGCAGAGCGCGAGCCAGCCGAACCAGCGGTTCACGTACATGCCGATGGCGGGCGCGAGGGCGATGGCCGCCGTCGGCGCGAGGCCCCAGTACGCGAGCCCTTCCGTGCGCCGCGAAGGCGGGATGAAGTCGGTCATGATCGCCCCCGCGGCGGAGAGGATCGACGACCAGAGCGCGCCGTGCACGACGGCGATCAGCAGGACCAGCGGCAGCCACGGCACGACGCCGTACGCCAGCGAGAAGACGACGAACAGCAGGGAAGCCGTGACGAGCATCCGCTTGCGGCCGACGTGGTCAGCGACCGTCCCCATGATCGGCGCGGCGAAGGCGCTGGAGAGCGTGTAGACGAAGAGGAACGTCCCGGCGGTGCTCTTGTCGCCGCCCAGGGCCACGATGCGCAGCGGGATGACGGGCAGGAGCTGGAAGGCGGAGAAAAACGTGGCGCACTGAAAGAACCAGAGCGCGAGGAAACGCCTGGTGAAGAGCGGCTCCGGCACGGGTGGGGGATTGTAGCGGCTCGATGCTACTGTTTCGCACGCTGATGAAAGTGAAACGCGCAGCCAAATACGGCTTCTGTTCCGGCGTCCGCATCGCCGACCTGAAGGTGAAGCGCTTCGCCGCCGGCGGCGGCCGCGGCGCGATCCTCGGCCAGGTGGTCCACAACGAGCGCGTGGTCGAGGAGATGGAGCGCCTCGGCGTGCGCACCGTGAATGAGATCGCCACCGTCGAGGAGCCGACCATCGTCTTCTCCGCCCACGGCGTCCCGCCGTCGTTCCACGACGCGGCCCGCGAGCGCGGCCTGCAGATCCTCGACACGACCTGCAAGTTCGTCTACGACATCCATCGCGAGGCGAAGCAGGCCCTGGCGGCCGGCTACCACCTCGTCTTCATCGGCGACCCGAACCATCGCGAGGTCATCGGTTACACGAACGACCTCGACCCGGCCCTCTTTCACATCGTCTCGAAGATCGACGAGGCGGAGACGATCGACTGGGCGGCGTACCCGAAGATCAAGATCTTCTACCAGACCACCCTGAACGCCGAGGATTTCGAGGACGTGGTGAGGGCCATCGAGCGGCGCGCGGCGCAGGTCGAGCGCGGCGACACGATCTGCTACGCCACCAAGGAGAACCAGGACGCGGCGCGGGTGCTGGCCGGCGATCCCGAGGTGGACGTCATCATCGTCATCGGCGGCAAGAAGAGCGCGAATACGAAGCACCTGTGGGAGATCTGCGCGGAGGCGAAGCCGTCGTACCTGATCCAGGGAGCGGACGACCTCGACCGCGCCTGGCTGGCAAACGCGAGCGTGGTCGGCCTCACGGCCGGCTCGTCGACGCCCGATTACGTCATTGATGAGGTCGAGCAGGCACTGGAGCGGCTCGGCTGACACTGGTTGTCGGTTTTCCACCAGCCGCACACCCGTTGCTTTGTTCAGGGCGCTGCATGGATGAGCAACGGGTGCGCGGGGGGCGGAAAACCGATAACCAGCAACCGCGCGCGCAGACGCGCGAATGTAACCTCAGCGGTGAATAACCGTCCCACTACCAGTGTTTGAAGGCGCAACCATGAAAATTATTCAGACGATCGTGACTGCCGCTCTGACCATGGCCGTGTCCGCCTCGGCGTTTGCTGCCTCGCCGGACATGGAGCAGTTCCGCTATTCGTGGCGGTTGCGTGGTGGCGTGCGTCTGCTGGCGGGGCTGATGTTCCCGACCAGCGGCGTGGCGAACCTGCAGACGACGTTCGGCGACACGATCCACAGCGAGCTGCTCATCACTGCTCCGAACGGCAAGCAGGGCGGCTTCTACGCGTACGAGTCGGACATGGACGACCGCGGCGCGAAGACGCTGATGACCTACCACGGCTACGCCTGGGGGAAAAAGGCGCGCAACGAGCGCACGGTCTTCGATCACGTCAAGGGACTGGCGCGCATCCAGAAGCAGACCACCGAGGAGACCGAGAACCGGGTGAAGAAGCTGCCGGACTCGAGCGACGAGGTGCGCGACGTCCTCACGGCCATCGTCTTCCTGCGCCAGAACGCGACGTCGCTGTCGAAGCCGATCACGACGACGATCTACTCGGACGGCAAGGAGTACCCGGTCATCTTCAAGCCGGGTGCGGTGAAGGCGTTCACGGTGGAAGGGCAGCGCGTCACGGCGCGGGCGTTCCACATCGTCGACGCGCCGGGCGGGAAGAAGTGGTCGGGCGGCGTGACGGTGTGGCTGACCAGCGACGACCGCCGCATCCCGGTACGCATCGAGATCCAGCAGAGCATGGCCTCGCTGCAGCTCGACCTGCTGAAGATCGAAGCGTCGACGATGATGGCGCGTTTGTAGCTGTCAGCTGGCTGTCAGCTAAATCGATCGCCCGATCGGCGTACTGAGGCCGCAAAACAGCCCGACCATGTCCAGCAGCTCGGCAATGTCCACGGGCTTTCCCAGCACGACCGAAGGCTGAAGCTCCTCGTCCTGCGGCTCGAGCTGATAGCCGGAGATGATGATGACCGGCGAGTCCTTCACCCGGCCGCGGAACCAGCGGAGCCACTGACGCCCGTCCATCTTCGGCATGGAGAGGTCGAGGATGACGAGCTGGATGTCGGGGTTCGTCTCGACGAGAGGAATGGCCTGCTCGCCGTTGTGTGCGGTCAGCACCTCGAACCCGTACGGCATGAGCAGCTCGCGGTATTGCATGACGAGCTGTTCGTCATCGTCGATGACCAGAAGCTTACGTAACTTGTACGGTGTGCGGCGAGCTCGAATCAAAAACGTTTCCCCTTGTTGGCTTCCGAGGCGGGCACTGCAAGTGCCAAGCCCGGTCAGCGGCTCTCGCGCATCGGCGGGACGACGTCCGTCGGAATGGTCGGCGGCAGCGCCTCCCGCTCCCTCGGCAGCAGGAGAAACCGCGCCGGGTCGTAGCGCATCGCCAGCAGGCGCCCCTTGTGGATCGGGGTGTCGAAGGGGAGCTCGACCCGCAGGGTCACGCCGCCGCTGAGCATCCCTCGCGCGATCCAGCGCCCGCCGGCGAAGCCTGCCTCCTCCACGCCGAAGACGAAGTCGGAGTCCTCGCCGCGGGCCGCCGGTGCAAAATCTCCCGGCCGGACGACGGCCACGCCGTCTCCCTGGAACGGCGCCGGGTCGACGCGCCACGAGCCGATGACCGACTCGACCTCGTTCCCGCGAATGGTGACGGGGATCGCGTCCGCCTCGCCGGTGGCGATCGCGGAGGCGTCATCGGCCGGGCGCAGGAACACTTCCGCGGGCGAGCCGCTCTGGCCGTTGCTGAGGACGAGCACGGAGTCGTGAAAGGCAAGCTCCTCGCGCGTCGAGACCGCGGAGATGACGGTCGTGCCGTGGACGCGCAGCGTGCGGTGCAGCGCATCCGCGAGCGTGCCGCGGGCGGAGGCGCTGACGCGCTCGAACAGCCGGTCGGCGACGACGATGGCCGGGCGCAGCAGCTCGAGGCGCGCGCACTGCACGCGCGCGGCCTCGGTGGCCGAGAGCGTGGCCAGGCGGCGCTCGAGCAGTGGCACGAGCTCCCACTTTTCGGCGGCCAGGGAGTATTCGAGGTGGCGGTCTTCCCGGTCGAGCGTGCGGGTGCGGACGGCGGCGACGAGCGCGTGCTGCACGCTCCAGCGCGCAGGCGCTTCCTCCCGCGCGTCGAGCAGCGGGCGCTTCGCGGCCTTGACGTCATTGACGCGGCGCTGGCCGAAGATCACGTCGCCGGCGTCGGGCTGCAGTGTGCCGGCGATGAGGCGCAGCAGCGTCGACACGCCGCAGGCCGGCGGGCCGATGACCGCCGTGTGGGTGTTGCGGACGAAGGTGTGCGTGATCCCGCGCAGCGTGAAGCCGTCGCGATGACGGAAGGTGACGTTGCGGAGGACGACGTCGAGCATGTAGGGCGGGCTTCAGCCCGCCCTCATCTTACTGCGCGGGGAGGCGGGCTGAAGCCCGCCCTACATTTACTGTCTCCGGCGCGGCTGCTGGCGCATCGGCGGGCCCTCGCGGCGTTCCTGTATGCGGTCGAGGAAGGTGCGGATGCGGGTCCACTGCTGGTCCGTGAGCACGGAGCGCATGTCGACGAGCATCATCAGCTCGCGCTCGAAGAGGCGGCCGCGGGCGGCGCTGAGCTGTCCGGCCAGGCGCTGCAGCTCGCCCCTGCGGAGCTGCGGGCGATCGAGCTCGCCGCGGATGGCCACGTGCAGCTTGTCGATGTCGGCTTTGGTGTCGATCAGCTCGTTCGCCGCGCCGCGGAACACCTCGTCGAGGCGCTCCTGCTGGTCCGCGGTGAGCTGCAGTTGCTGGATGAGCTCCGGGCGCCGCCACCACTTGCCGGGAGGAAGCTGCTGGGCCTGGGCGAGAGCGGCGCACGCGAGCAGCGCGACCGCGAAGACGAGGCGTCTGGTCAAGATTGGTCTCCGTTCTCCACCCACGATTCCCACGCCACCATGGAGGAGTATTCGTTCAGTTCTTCGGACTGCCAGGGGTCGAGGGCCGGATCGGTCGACACGTCTTCGACCACCGCGGTCTGTGGCACGGGCACCGGCGTCTCCTCGACGCGGTCCCAGGTCAGCAGCCCGCCCAGGACGAGGATCAGCATCGCCGCCGCGGCCACGCGTGCGACGCGCGTGAACGTATGGCGGCGCTCGTGGCGCTGGTCGATCTTGCGCATGATGGAGATGCGCTGGCGGGCCCAGAAGGTCTCCGGCTTCTCGTCGCGGTGGCAGGAGCGGAGGCTGCGCATCTTCCCCTCGAGGCGCTCGTAGCGCGCCGCGCAGTCGCTGCACTCGGACAGGTGCATCATCACCGGGAGGGACTCTCCCGGCTTCGTGTAATAGGTCTCGAGCAGGTCGGCTTCAGTGAAGTGCGGCTTCATGTTCAATCCCCGGAACGCCTTTGGCCGTGCGCCATTCCGCCAGCTCCTTGCGGATCTTGTGAATGGCGCGGAAGAGGTGAGCGCGCACCGTACCGGAGCGCAGCCCGAGGTGATCGGCGATCTCCTCGAGCGAAAGGTTCTCGTAGTGACGGAGGCGGAAGATGGTCTTCTGTTGCGACGACAGGCCGCGCTCGGCTTTGACGATGGCGTTGCGCAGCTCCGAGCCCAGCATCTGGCGCTCGGGATCGGGACGCTCGTCCAGCGGCTCGATGATCGGCTCCGACTCGCCGGCGTCGTTCAGCGTGAAGAGGCTGATGAAGCGGCGGCGGCGGAGCGAGTCGCGCGACTTGTTGATGGCGATGCGCGTGAGCCACGTCTCCAGCTCGGCGCGCCCTTCGAAGCTGGCGAGATGCGTGTACGCCTGCACGAAGGTGTCCTGGGTGATGGAGTCGGCCTCGGCGTCATCGCGGACGATGGCCCGGGCGGTGCGGAAGATCTTCCGCTGGAAGCGCTCCACGATCATGCCGAAGGCGTGGCCGTCGCCCGCGAGGGTTCTCTCGATGAGGTCGCGGTCGGTGGGGAGGCTTTCGACGTCGCTCATGCGGAACGCTGCCACATTGCTTCTCACGCTGCTTGGACGGGCGAAAAACGGATTCGTTTACATCTTACGGCCAGCCAGCCACACACCGGCGAAGATCATGGCCGCCGCGACCGCCACGATGCCGCGGATCTGCTCGCTGAAGACGACCCAGCCGAGGAGCGAGGCCAGCACCGGCTGGATGCAGCCACGCGAACGACAGCGGCGCAAACTCTCTCATCCCCAGCTTGGAGATGATGTAGTTCAGCGAGAACAGCACCGCGACGGAGAAGAGTGCGAGGTACGCGCTTCGACTCGTTCCTCGTCCCTCGTCCCTCGTCACTCCGACTCGACCCAGATGTCGTGGTAGCGCACCGGCGGCGGCACGAGCGACGTCCGCACGCCGCGCACTTCCGGCTTGTGCACCACGAAGAGGCGCTCGTGGAACATCGGCACGATCGGCGCCTCGCGGATGACCATCTCGTTCAGCGAGCGGTAGATCGCGGCGCGGTGCTCGACGTCGTTCGAGCGGCGGGCCTCGAGGATCTGCGCGTCGAGCTCGGGGCTGTTGTAGTAGAGGCCGCGGATCGACGTGGCGTTGCTGTGGAAGAAGATGTAGAAGAAGTTGTCCGGGTCGGGGAAGTCGGCGTACCAGTTGGCCATGTAGAGCAGGCCGTGCCCGCGCTGCTGCCGCGGCGCCGAGGCCTCGGTCGCGGAATGGCGCGTGACGTTCACGCGGATGCCGATGGCCGCCAGGTCCTCCACCAGCAGCGGGATCATCCCCGAGTTGTTGAACTCGTCCGTGTCCCAGGTGCGGTACTCGACGGCGAAGCCCTGGTCGTAGCCGCCGCGGGCCATCAGCTCGCGTGCCCTGGCCGGGTCGTAGTCGAAGCCGCGGAGGTTCTCGTCGTAGCCGAGGAGGCCCGGCGGGAGGAGCGACTGCGCGATCATCTGCTGCCCGGCGAAGACCTGGTCGTTGATGCGCTGGCGGTTGATGGCGTGGTTGATGGCCCGGCGCACCTCGACGCGGTTGAACGGCGGCGCCGAGGCGTTCCAGGCCACG